>BNJS01003743.1_pt1 | contig 93127 bp, 127 predicted proteins | sample 8540461 | NCBI WGS metagenome assembly BNJS01 (sample SAMD00202454, study PRJDB9452) | human saliva metagenome | isolation source: human saliva | place: Japan | reverse complement strand
GCGCGGCGGCAGCATTCACGCCTTGCATCAATACGCGTGCCGCGGGTTTGCCAAAATGCACGAAGCTAAATCTATCTTCTAGGATTTTATCGCAGGGGCAGCGCGCGCCAGCGCGTGCTGCAAAGCGCGCTAAAGTTTCTTCTGTGTAGGTTTCGTTAAATATAACCATTTCTTTGCAAATCTATATTGACAAATTCAGAATACAGTTACAAGAAATAGCTTCCCCACGGTCAGGGGTTGGATAAAGATATACTTTGTTTGCTTTAGCCTCTTTTGAGTTCCTTAATTATATCGCCTTTGGTTTTATAGTAGAAATATACAATTGCGGCCCTCAGTTCCGTTTTCTATATCTATCCCTATTCTGCTTTTCGGTAACCTTAAGATGCTTAAGTGGAAGCCATGTGTGTGTGTAAACTACATCACGTCGCAATCTCCTGATTGTTCTTTGTTTTCTTTGAAGGTGATCTGACAATCATGCCTTAGCTGTATCCTTGCCATAAAAGCCCTCTTTTTTGTGTTTGGCTATGTTTATCATGGTAAATAAGCATTACATGATAGTTCTAAATTATGCCCATTTTACATTGTAAATTTTATCATTTTTCTTGAAATCACAATAGTTGCAAAGCGTAAAAGCCAACACATCGTGCAAAGGGCTGCAAAACATATATCCTCCTGTCCGAATATATTAGGCAAAATATATAATAATGGTATAAACAAACCTGCCTTGAAATTGATATAATAGACGCCTCTAAAGCATGGTCCGTTATCTCAGAAGGTAAGCATACTGCTAATCGACATCCCAAGAGAGGTATTGGAAAACACTGCACGCGGTATGTAACGCTTATCAACATAGTATCTCGCTGTCCTTGACATCGTTCTGCATGCTGCTGCGCACCTGAAAACATATAATAAAATTCGTGGATATCGTGCAAACAGCGCTGTCACCGCCACTGAAATTCGAAAAGTTTCCGTGCTTCACCTTCGTCGACTCCGCTCCGTAATTCAGGCGCATATAGGCTGAAAAGCTCCCGCCCCGGCCACAGCATCATATATATGCAACTGCTGATATCTCGCACTTATAGTCAAAGCCGTGATAACTGCTTCTCCGTACTTTTGACGCTACAGGTATTTAACAAAATAAGCGCAATACTTGTAATAGTTTGTCTTGAAAAATTCGGCATACCGCCGCCAGAATGTGATACATATTCTTACTTATTTTGATACTTTTGTGCCGAATATACTGTCGCTCGGTTCCTGACGGAAAAATAAGTAAGTGCCATACAGCCAATGATTTGCCCCAGCAGCGTTGCACATCCGCCCTATAAATCCCAACTTGAAGCCGAACATAGTACGGATCAAGAAGCTATTTGTAAGATACCTAAAAGCATTCTGCCCATTGATGCTTTTCTGCATTTTCCGCAAAGCCGCAGCTGGTTGTAAAGCGTCATAGAATAAAGTGAAAACGGAATAGCAACAGCATAACTCTTTAGATAACTTACTGTACTAATAAATTTAAAGAAGCCTGCGCCTATAAATTTCACAGTAAAATAAATATCCACGCAAAACAGCCAATATTCCTACTGTCGAAGCGATAAGCAATCCCAACACCGAAATTTCTTACCTTTGTAACTACCTTTCCGATATTTTTCGACATAATATTTCGCCACCGTATCCGGAAACCAGAACTCAATCGCCTGAATAAAGCTCTGATAAAAACTAAAAGGATATCCCTATTGCAGCCGTCATGGATTTATCGTTTAGAATTCCGACAAAAATGTATCAGTCAGTTATAAATCACCATGACGAGCATCCCTATAATTGTCGGAACCGATGTTCTCATAATAATGGTAGAAAATCGCGTCGTTTACGATAGATTTTCTTCTCAAGTCTTTTTATTATCACTATGATCCATACTATAAACCTGCTAACTCATTCCTTGTCGCCGTCTACCCTGAATCATATCTCCCATCTTTAAATTTTAGTTGTCGCAAAACCCACGCCAAGCACAGCAGGGAATATTAAACTCGCGTGCAACTATTGCAGCATGGCTAATGCGCAGCTCCCGTATCCGCCACCACTGCACTTGCCAGCTTAAATAACGGCGTCCACTCGGATCAGTGAGATGGCAAACTAAAAATATCGCCTTTTGCATCTTATAAAATTCTTTTCGGACTATTTATTATGCACACTCTTTCCGCTGCAATACCGCACTTCCACTTACCCCCTTTTAGGACATCACCATTTGTTTCAAAAATTAACAATTTTGATGCATCCCATACTTTTTATTGCTAAAGGAAATTTTTCATTTCTCCTATTTATTTTTCCTTATCCGATTCATTTAGACTACCCCTATTCATCACTTCCAAAAAGTTCTTTATGAAACAGATTTGCAATCCCAACTTCATAATCTTCACTGCCAAGAAGAATGTAGTTTATTCTTTTGACACATTGTCTTACATAATAAAAATAAGGTTTCCCAGATATATTGGCTTTCTTCACGAACCACATGAAAATATCTGAAATATTCTATTTGTTTTTTTCTATATCTTGATACTTGTTTCCATAAATTTCTTTTAGCCTTATCATTAACTTGGAAAAATCTTTCCCTTGCTTAATCTCATCACTATTTTCATCCGTATTTAATATAGGTCTTAATATATTTATTAGCCTATCAGGATCTTCAATAAATGTTTTTGCAGATAAACAATAGCAATTATAATCAGATTTAAATCCGTTATCTCGCATAAACTTATCTGTTATATCTCTAAAGTCATCATAATTTTCATATAATTCTTTATAACTTTCTCCGGATATAATAGCTCTTTTTAAAGATTCATTTTTCTTATCTCACAAGCCATTTTATAAATATCATTTGTAACTGCTGATGTTTTGTTATCTAAGTTCCAATAAAAATCAAATGATGAATAATTAGCATTTGCTTTTTGATTATTTTAGTGAATTTTTATCGTTTAAAAACAGATGGGAATAAAGCGTATTTGAATCTGTCATAAGCTCAATTTCTTTGTAAAAGAATGTAGCTATCTTCCATAAAATTTTTGTATTCTTCTAATGTCATGTTTTCAAAATTTAAATGCTTAATTTTTCTATTTTAGACTCATATTTTTCATAAAATCTTTGCACTTATATGATAGCAACTCATTAAAATCTTTCATATTTTTAAAAATCTTAAAAACTTTAAATATATTTTTATTGATTCGCTTACCCTGCGTCAGAAAAAGTTTGTATTCCATCATCATCTATAATTGATTTCTTGGTAAAACAATTCGCCTTCTAATAAAATATTAACTTTCTGATCATTTATTGCTGCCAGATAGTCGAAGTCAAGCGCTCTATGTGCAAAAAGGCATTTTTCTAAAAATGACATCACTTCTCATTTGTACTTCTATTGATTTTTACCCTTTGTATATTTTTGTACTAAATTATCTTCAGATATGTGATTGATAGAACTTTTTCAAAGTAGTAATAGCTCTTGCCTGTAAAAATATATACTTCATCATCTTTAATTGCCCACCAATATCCATTGGCATACAATGCTTTTCAATTTCAAACCTCGATACTCAGTGTGATGACTTCGCCGTCGCTGCTGCCCGTTTTTCTTTCAGCTTCGGCTACAGGCACTCTCCACAGCTGCCATTGTATAAACTATCTATGACCTTGCTACCGACAATCAAATTTAAAATTCTTCTACTTTGTCCACCGTAACTATCTGCTGTTACTTACTGCTTATAACGCCTCTCAAGTCCGTAGCTCGTATTTATTTGCATCTCATTTTGCTTTGTTTATCAGTTTACGGTAAACAGTACTCCCGGCTTTTCACTTCGACCATTTCCTGTATATAACCATAATTGATACAGAATCTTGCGTAACCTGATTGTACCGATAGCTTCACTGTAACGCCTCCCATAACGAAGCACAGCACCCTTACCTTCGCCACACTCCAAAATTCTACATTGAGGTATGCTCTGCCGCCCCGCAAAAACTGGCAGGTATCAGGTAAACCTTCAGCCGTCGCTACGATCTCACGGCTACTCTGCAAGTATCTCCTGTAATGCTTGGCATTATTCACAGGCGTTATGCTCCCATCTGCTAGAAAACTGTCCGCATTTTATCATTTCATGAAAACTTCCGCAGTTTTTGTTTTAACTTCTCTCTAATCCTTTGTTTCATGCAGTTTTTCGCTAATCGCTACATCAATTTTATTGTACTTTCAAAAACTCGATATATATATATCGGTAATTTATAAACCCTTTTGAACATTTATATTTGCCGCAGCTTGCTGATTTGCACCCTTTCCTGCACCTGCGGAGCAGCTTTTTTATATCTCTTTTTTATTTCAAAAATTTCAAGTACCATATTCTCCTCCGAAACGAAATAGTATTTACTTAAATCCAATGAATTCTATTCTCCGCAATTTTCTTACATAGTTATATCATCGGTCAGTAAGCTGTGCTCACTATCGACATCAAGGTATCTTCGATAATTTCTTTATACGCCTTTGTATAATCAAGAACTGTTTCATGATTTCTTTCCGAATTTGGGGTGGCACAATTTAAAAATAGCCATCCCTATTTTTGCGTACGAAACTAATAGAAACTGCATCCATCAAGCACCTGCCAGCTTCCTTTTGTCGTATCTCGGTTGTTGGATCAAATCCTGGCAAGTCCGTTCGTGTTTATTCCCAACCCTCATGCCTGGATTTTAATTCCAGTACATTTTATGACTTCCAAAAGCTCCGAAAGCCTCTCAGTAGGTTCTCCATAGCCGCAAATACAAGTCTATCGTAACTGGTTTCTAAATTTTCTTCATCAATGAGCGCTTTTATTTCATCCAAAGACGGCCTCCTTTTTAACCCAAAGTGTATCCGCCCCTCCAACGGCCAAGCTTCACCATATCCTGAATACAAAATTCCATCTGCACGACATTGTCCGTAAAGCCCAAGAATTGCCCAATCAAAACACATCACCAATATATTCCATAACCTCACCATCCCAAGATATACTTGCAAAAAGAAGCAGATTGCATTCTACCTTTTCTTAATTACAGCATGCTGTAATAAAAGTTAAAATCCAAAGCACAACACCGTTGCATCGGTATTATAAGCATATAATCTTCTTCGGCTCTTTGTCCATCCGTAAATTACCCAAATCAAACAGGAAACTGCGCAATAGCTGCCAAGGCTGACCTTAACCCCGCTAAGATTAGCCAATATCCGAGATGTATGTATGTTATAAATACAAACACCAATAAATGCTCCATATGATCCCACAATTAGGAACTCTTTCTTCACGATGATCATCCCTCCGCATTTGGATCAAAACCTTCAAAGGCCTTTAGGTGGTATGTTTCTCGTGTTTTTGGTGCATAATCGTAGATTGCCGACTTGATAGCGTAGATCCGCAATGCACTGGAGCAGGGAATTCCTACGAGCAAATCCGCCAAGCTAGTCCACGGAATTTGTTTGTTTTGTACAGCAGAGAGCTATCTTCTACCGTCTCTTTCCTATTATCATATCTGTCGCTACGCTTGACGAAGCTATGGCGGAGCCGCAGCTGAACGTCTTGAACTTCGCCTCTGTAATCCATCGTTTTCATCAATCTTAACATCTATTTTCATCATGTCTCCGCAGACATGGGGGCTTCCCATATGTACCGCTCTGCTTGCCTCTTCTATTTCTCCGACATTTTGTGGATGCATGAAATGCTCCATTACCTTTTTCATTATACATTGCCATGTCGTTACCAACCTTTCTCCTCTGAGGTAGAAGATATTTCTCTAAGTCTTTTTAACTACCTTTTCAAGCTCTGCAACAACGTAATCTATATCTTCTTTTTGTTGCTAAAATCTCCCACTGTAAATCTTAGCGAACCGTGTATTTTTCAACAGGCACACCTGGTCATCCAAAACATGCCGACGGCAGGCAGAAGCTGATGAACAGGCGGATCCCGTAGAGATTGAAATTCCTTGCATATCTAGGGCAATTGATCGCTTCACCCTCGATAAAACTCAAATGTGATATTCGCATTTGCAGGATACCTAAATTCCTTGCTTCCGTTTAGATACATGCGGAATTTTCCGTTATCTGAGTCCACGAGTAATCTCAAGTTCTTTCATTCTTGCTATACGAGCATCCAGATTTTTGTCTTGCAGTTCGCCGCTTTTGCACGAAAGCACTACGATGCCGGTAAATTTTTCCAGTTCCTGCCGTCTTTTCGCTTCCTGAGCTCCTCCGAACATATAATTGAAAGTCCTAACACCGCTACGAATATAAAGCGCACCAGACTCCCTTCGGTCCGCAAATCTTGTGCCCGATGACATTAAGTCAACTCCAAGCTCCTTAACATGCCAATGCATATTCCCGAGTGCCTGTACCGTCCGTGGAACAAAACGCCATCATTTTTTGCAATATCCGCAAGTTCTTTTGATAGGGCTGTACCGTTTCCGATTTCATTGTTTACAGTCATAATACTTTACCAGTATCGTATCTTTCCCTGTGGCAGCCTCAAATCCTCCGGTTTACCAGTCCTTGAGTGTTATCGTCAAATATGTAACTCAAATCCGCGCTGCAAGCGCTCACAGCATGCATGAGCGCATGATGTTCTATTTTTGCTTTCGTAATATATATCCCTTTTTCAGAATGTGCATCGCTACGCTGAACCGAGCCGCATTTGTCCGCCTCCGTTTCCGCATGATGTGAAAATACTTTCTCTTTTCTTTGCTTTATCAACTCCGCAACTTTGTCCTCTGCCTCTACAGTGCCTTCTTTTGACGGTGCGGCAAGGGAATAAAGACTCTGATGGATTTTCCGAAAATTTTCCGGTAAAATAAGGTAGCATCGTCATCGAGAACTTCTACCGAGTGGTAGCCGAATAATCTAAACTAAAATCTTCTTCATAAAAATACTCCTTACTTCGCTCTAAAATTTAACTACTTTATCTGTTTTCAGTCTATTTTATACCTCTATTTTATAAACGATTTTTAATAATTTCCTATCAAAATAGTATGCTTTTTATTTATCCACTATTTCAACGTTGTCCAGCTAGGATTTCAAATTTGCTTTGAATGCTTCAACATACGCTTTTCCAAGTTTCTGCTGCCATCCTTTTCGCTTGGTGATAGTCCCTCGTTTTTCGATTTTCCGCGAGGAAATTGATTCTTTTCTACATCCTTTTCACTAACCATTTGCTTCCTTTCTCTTTTTGCAGATATAAGCGTACCTTGCTGATTCCAAGTTCAGCTTCAACTTGTTTATAACTCTTTGTTTCCAACATTTTTAGTGCTTGTTGAATTTTCATCGCTGAATTTTTGAGGTCTGCCTTCTTTGAAATCAAGCCTTTCTCTTTTTGCGACCGCTTTTCCGATTTGAGTTCTCTTTCCAAGCCATCATTACGCGATCGAAGTTTGCACTCGCTGCTAGCACCGTAATGCTTCTGCCGGACGGACCTGTATCTGTATCCCTAAATTCAAGATGTTGATTCGTATAGCTTTCTTTTTCTTGCAAGATCCAGTTCATATCCAGCCCTTTATCGACACCAAAGCCTGTCAAGCTCTGAACCACGATTGTATCTCGTCCTCCGCCATCTTTCAATGCTCTCAAAAGCAACGACTGTCGTTTTGGAAAATTCGTAGTTTTCTCAATTATTATTTCTGCACTGGGGTGATGCTTTTCAAAGTACCTTCTGCTCGTCCACAGACAGCTGCTCGATATTCCTGTTTATGAACGACACATATACCGTATATCATTTCTTTTCAGCATCCTCATTGACTGTAAATGCAGTTTACGAGGCCTGCAATTCCTGTATCTCTGACGGTATAATTATTTTTGTCCGCCTGTCCGTTAGCTAGCTGCTCCTTTAAATGCTTCCATGCCATAATTGCAAGCACTTCTTTTGATTAGGATTTGCCTCTACCAGCATCCTTATACTGTCCGCAGTAGCCTGCTGCTCATTCGGATAGCTCCCGCTTCACCTTCGGACTTTTCTTATAGCAGCTTGCTTTGTGCTCCCGCTTTTATATCACGGCTTCTTTTTCCCGCTTCCGCTTCGAGTATTACGGATGCCTTATTTCCTTCCGCGATAAGTACCGCTGATTTTTCTCACCCTCCGCCTTTAAAATTGCCTCTCTTCGTTCGCTCCGCTCTCATCTGCTTTTCCGCAGCTGTGAATATATCACGCGGTGGTACTAATATTTTTCCCTTCCACTCTGTTAATTTTAATTCCCAAGCATCAGTTGCCTCATCAGTGACTCCCTCAGTCTTTTGCTGTTAATATAGCTCTCTACTTAAGTGTTCGTCAAGTTCGAGCTTCAAATCGATATTCTAAGCGTCAGTCGCTGCTAAGATTTTCATAGCGCCATAGGTTTACAACTCCATATGCATATAATTTCGGATCGTTATTTTGAAAATAAAACCACCGTGTCTAGCTCATCGTTACATTGCTCTTTCGATTACCGCTGTGGCGGGAAATCTAATACATTTTCCTTGAGGGAAACTTTTTGCAATAGCATCGACCATCAATGTTCTAAAATGAAGTCCTACTCCCCATGAGTTTCGCGATAGCTCAAAGTCTTTCCAAAACATATGCCTGTGCCTGAGGTACTATTCTGATATTCGGTTACAATCAATAAAATTATAATTAGCAACCGAACCCTGCAATTAAAACCAAATACATTTTCCATACCGTCCTCCTGTTTTTATCCATCTATTTTAGTAACAACTAATTTTACTCCTTCGATAACCAAAACCTTTGTGCATCTTTTCATGAAAAAGTATCATCAAAAGAAACGACAGTCCACTCAAGTCCATTAAGTCTGACTTTGCCCTGGCGCGAATTCCACAATTTCGGCCGTTACTACACCGTCCTATAAGTGCCTCTGCATTTTGTCAGAAATTGTTTTTGGGATTAAATTTTTCCACAGCAATCGGTCTTGTAAAACAAAGAAGAGTTATTGAAACAATCAGGAAAAGCCCCTATTTGCACAGGCAGTCCCAGTCCAATTATCGCACCTATGGCGGCAACAAGTGCTCCACCGCAAAACCAAATGGTTAGAAGCCCCCTGCGTGAAAATTTCAACTACACCAAGTACTATTAGCAGCAGCAACCAAAATATCGGCAAACTGAATTCGGCGCAATAAAACGCACCTCTTTATATCTTATACTCTACTTTTCGCGGCATCATCAATAAAAACTTACAAAGAGCAGTGCGCATCGATATCCATATCGTCTTCATCGCAAAGAATGTTGCAAAAACATGCTCATCGCCGCTCCGCTCGCAGATGCCGGTAATATAGTATAATAAAATCCTGCACGCTTAAGTTTCTGCTTATCACGGTTCTGCAAAATTCGGACGGAGCCGCTGTGCCGCTTGAGTTTCCCACGCATCGTCGTTACACATATTTCACTGCATGTCTCAAACGCCTGAACAGTAATGCGCATACTACGAAACCATAAGAGATGCTACGACATTTTGTGCTCTTTTTGGAGCAATCCCACACCAAAAACAATATGGCTATTTTTCAATCACAATTATCAGCGCCAATGAAATGCTAGCTGCTTCAAATTTCCGCCCACCTGCTCCGTGAAAGAAAATACCTGCTCCAAAACGCAACAATAGGTAGCGCATACCCTTAGCACATCGTGCCAATCGCCCAAAACTATGCACTTTGGCTCATCTATAATATTTCGTTTGCGCAGTTTGCGACATCTTGCCGCGCATCACATATCAGATAAACATCTTGACAGCCTGCCGAAAGCGCCAAAACTGCTATCATGCCAGACTGTCCGATGCCTGCCTCTCATGGTCGTCGCATTTACATATACCTACTTTTCTTAATCGTAAGTGATGCTGCAAACAGCGAAACATCTCGATAAAAGACGAGGCTTCCCAGATGCCTTCTTTCACCTGTCTGTCAATGGAATATACAAACTCAAGTGCTTTTTGATTCCTTTTGTCGTAATTACGCAAATTCCGATGCCTTCATCACTCTATTCTATGCGCACGCAGTGAAGATGCTGCTGCCTTATTTGAAAAGTCCCTCTTCCTTAAGTTCCGCTTATTTTAAGCATCAACTAAACTGCGATGCAAGTGCAATTGTCCCGAACTCTACATTCCTATTCTCTTTTTGCGCCGTTTTTAATAACAAAATCCAAAACAGAAACAAACGCAATGTCAATATTTTCCTCTGTAAGCATCAATCATAGAAAAGATATTCGATTCCAAATTTTCAGACACAAATACAAAACATCGCCGCTATCACGGTGTCCCGCTTCACTATATGCACATATATATGTCATTTTCCAAGTTGTATAATGTATAATCGCTTTCTGCATTTTAAATATCCGCTGTTTTGAATAGCTGACTGCTTTCGCCGCCATCTCAATCTTTTTACTGTACTTTTGCAAAAATGCTTGTTTATAAAAGTATTTAAATCTTTTTCCGCAAGCGCCGTACGCAAATCGAAAAGGCTTTTGCCGTATTCCTCTATCGCTTTCAAACACCTTTTCCTTTTGTCGGCTTCTTTTGCCAGTATTAAAAATAGATTCAGGCGGTATATTTGATATGAGTTTAAGCATTTTCTGTTCATCTTCGACATTCAACGACTTGGCGTCTTTAGTCTTCGAGGCGCTGTAAATCCTGTAATTACCACAGCTTTCTTTTCCGACAGTATAGGATGGGTTTCTCGACCGCATCTATAAGTTCATCTATATCCATTTTTCTGTAATCACACACAGATTAAGTCCATATCTTTTCGCTGGAATTTACATACTTTTTACTATTTCGCTATACGCCCAATCTACCAAAAGTGTTCTTTTTCCATAAAGCAGGGCAACTTTCATTCTTGCGTCCCAAGCAGTTTTTGTAAATATTTTAAATGTGTATGTCTTCATTCTTTACCATTTGAAATATAGCTCCATGTCAGGGTCTAGCAGCACACGTATACAAATCCATTTTCTTCTCACTTTTTCGATATTTCCTCAAGTTCCTCCTGCCCAGTTCCATATTGGATTAACACATCAAGTCCTATTTTTGCATAAATAATCCATAATAATATTTGAAGGTTTCACCGTCTGCATATTCTCCATATCCGTAAAAACCATCCTCTTGATTCATAGACTGTTTTGTCCAAAACTCCGTCCTTCATTGCCCTCTCGTTACAAACTCATCGCCTCCGTTTATAACAATGTCGTTTTTGCAAATCTGCTAAATGCAGAAAAGTTTCAAGCGCCGACAAATCCAAAGCCTACCGTCTTTTCTCGAATAGTTTCCGCATAAACATCTAAATTATCAACAAAGAATCCGTCTGCACCTAACCGGCAATTTCCTGTGCCTGCTCATATATGAAATCCTTCCATCGCCGATTTCGAATGTCTGCAAAATTCTCCGTCCCAGCCTTCGTATTCACCCAGTTTTCGTCATCAAATTGCCGTCTGTAACAAAAATTGGTATCAAGTGCTCCTGACAGTATAGAGACTACCACGCGCTGTATTTTTATCAGTACGGCGCTTTTATATCGTCAGCATCTCCAAAATCGGGTATCTCATCACTGGTAAGTTTACAGTCTTTGTACAGCTTCCATCTTTCTCTTTTACCCCACAATCTGACATCAAAGGTTGCGTTTATTCCTCCTGTGGTAGCTCAAATACTCGAGCGATCAACATCCTTTATCTCTTCATTTTTGCGGTTTAGCTTTTCGCACCCCGCCACAAAGTTAGACAGAAAAATAGCGATACAATAGATACATATTCTTCTTTCGCCCTATACTCCTTTCCCTCCTCTACGCATATCCCGATTACGCTTCTAAACTGCACCATTAAATTTTAACACATACCAATGCAAATCTGCACACATCAAAACATAGTTTTGACACTGACCATTATTTTGATATAATTATTCCAGTGCACCGTTTTACGTTTCGATAAATTCACTGCACCTGTTTTTCAAGTCTATCTATTGCTTCGCTTTGGATGACCATAATGATTCTTTCACCTGTATCACTGCTGAGCTCCGGTTTCACTCGTCAGTAATTTTTCAGAGCTTCCGCATCTGCTGCCATGATGTGAAACCTTTAAAATATCACACTTCAAATCAGATGCCTTATTCAGTCCACCAATTACATTCTGTGCTGAAATCAAATCTCCGTCATTAGAGACGATATCTTTTATGGTAACTTTCGTTACCAGCGATATCAAATTTTCATCTTTTATATTCGGTCTTGTTGATTTGTAATATTCGAGTTTTTCTCTAAAAGGAAAAGTAAATATTTATCTCTCAAATTCCTCGATAATCTATATTCATCTCCTGCACCGCTAAGTAGAGATGTTTGCTCTATCCCGCTCCTGTCTTTACTGGCTGAGGTGTACTCATAGATACCTGGGCTCCTCGTATATAGCCACCTTTTATCTATCTTAATATCTCAAGCGACGAAAGTCCCGAGCTGCCTCTACACGCAATCTTTATCAAAATGGGATATGTACAACAAATCAAGATGCTCTCACCCGTTTTTAGCTAAGAAAGGTGGCACCTATTTTCAGATCCCTGGCAGATCTGTGCATTATACTCCTCCACCTGTATCCAGCAAAATATCTGGTCCCTGCTTCTCAACCAGTAAGCTTAAATCCCTCATAGCCCACATCGCAGCCAAGCTCATGTGCCTTTGTCGAATTCGCTATCCTGCATTTTCCGCAAAGCAAAATGCGAGAAGTAGAGTTGATCGCCAAAGAAACGTAACTATAACTTTTTAGAATTGTCTGCGCTGCCGCCAATATTCCTACTCACCGCCTCACACACAATATTGCGTAGTAACCACAAACAGCGTTCTATGGGAGGACTGAACTAAACTGTGAGTTTAAATAAAATAAAAGCGCAGCATTTTAAGAAAATTATGGCGTAGACAAACTCGCACAATTCGAGTATTTGAAATATCGCGCTTAGTATGTATATATAATTTCGCACAAGCAGACGTAGCAACATTCTATAATTAAAAGCTGCAAGTCCCTAAAAATATAATGGTATTTAACAAACGCACTGAATGAAAGTAGTTGAACACATATGCGCTTAAGGGCGCCACCGATTTGCATCCCACGAGCTCGAGACACCCTATGACCGTGCCACGCTCAGGCAGGCTTGCGAGCGAGGTGGCAAAATGAAACTGAAATCCCAAATCGAGTACCAAAAAGCGGATTTTTCAGCGTCATCAAAACATGGTGACTGCCGTCAACATATCGTCGCGTTTTTAACCAGTATCGAATATAATATGCAGCACTATCACAATAAATGCTCTGACTACTGACGGAGGAAAAACCCTGCCAATGCAACGCTAAAATAAACTTGCAACCACGACTAAAGTTTGCATCATACTCTTTCTTCTGCGCATAAGTACATTCAAAAATGCGTATACGGATCCTAGTATGCAACTCCGCTCACAGCCAGTATATAGCAATTCCGTTTTTGCAATTTATCGTACAAATCTTCATCTATACCGCCTTTTCTCCAAAAACTCATAGTAATCCACAATATCCGCCGTTTCTTCTTCATCAAAGTAATTGCGTACATCATCCTCAAAATTCTTTTTATCCGTTCCTGATAGATAAAAACTTGCTGGTATTTCTATCTACAAGCACCAATTTCAATTTCTTGTTATTATCAGTAAATCCCTCGACTTTCAAATACCTCAGAATAATCATGTTCTCAGATTTCTCGCTACTTGACGAGGAAACATTGCGGAAAAATCCATACTTCGAGGCTGCGATAGTCGGGTTCATCATCAAAATTTCTCACCAAGAACCTTCTCGCCTTTTTATCTTTCAATACAAACTGATAGATCATCTTTTCGGATATCCGTTACCATTCCTTTTACCGCAACATTTTCTCCTTCATATTCACGCAAATTCCTTCATGCACGAGCTTTCGCAATGCAAAAGTACATTGTCGCAGTTAGAAATATCAAACCTGCTACTAGAAATAAAACCTCCTTTAATCTGATATAAATTCTCAGCGTTTCGAGCGTAAAAACATTACAAATAAAAACATCAGCAAGAAACTGATTGTAATCATTCCTTGCCCTCAAGACTTGCACAACCGTAAGTCCCGTCCACGCTCAAATCAACTCCATTGATCGTCTTATCGCTGGCTCTCCCTTCTATTTAATGTATATCAGTTTCATCGCACCATATCCTTAAAATATGCAAAATACAGTAATCCCGTATTGACTGACTCATCAATATTATATCATAAAATTTTACTGTATTTATTTTACTTCGTTATATCGTCTTTCCCTCATCAGATTTTATCGGGGATATGTGGTATACTATGTATCGTATAATCTTAGTTAGACGATGGTAGGTGAACGATAATGCCATCTAATTTAAGTCCTGGAGAAAGGAACGATTAAAACCAAATCGAGCAGTTTCTTTACAAATTTTGGAAAGAAAACAATAAAAGACAGAACTACAAATGCAGAGGACCTTTTGGCGCAAATGGACGCCAGGACCGAGACAACACTCTGAGCGCGCAGAACGGACGAACGCCGAAAAACCAGGATGCAACGCTTACAAGAAAGGAAAGGGACGATAGGTTTCCCAGAGACGACACTTCAATCAAGCCCGCGACACCATGAAATAACGCGCGCTTACTGTAGAATATACGCGCGTTTTCGCTTGGGTAATATGTTCTCTCGCTCTTTGGATTTTCGTGCTAAAGGTGATGCGAGATTCTCCTGATCTGAAATATGAACATATATTCCATATTAAACGAGAACTCCGTTTTGTACGATGATGAGGTGAGGGTTCTCGATACCTCAGTGCATCTAACAAAGAAGGTGCAGCCCAGAATACAAAGATTTACCATTTGGTAAATGCTTTTATAGCTATCGAGGATAAAACTTTTTGGACTCACCTACAACCCTATTCGTATCTTGGGTGCGATGTGAGGTTTACATCCGAAATCGAATCGGCGCTACAGGTACCATTACGCAGCAGCTTGTCGAAATCCGCCGTCGATTCTCGAACCGAAAGAACGCTTATATCTGCGGCGTACCTATACTGTACTTTTGAAGCATCTGGAAAAGAAGAAATTTGGAGGCTTTCTCAAACCATATATTTTGACGGATGCATTCGTTCAGATTCAGGCGGCATCCGTCACTCTGCTTCCAACAAAGATGTAAACGGTTAGATTTGATTGAATGTGTGCCGCACTCTGCCGCTCCACCGAAAGCTCCAAATACATATGCGTGGATTAAAACGAATCCCGCCTGATGATATTACAGACAAAGATAATGGAAATATCCTCAAAAACTACCGATTTTATTATGTCTTTATCGGCACGGCAAAAATCAAGACGCGAAACTTTGTCTTGCTCTAATGCTGAAAGAACAAGGTCTGATTACAGACGATGAATACAGTACGGCTATGGCTATGGATTTCAAATCACATAGAGCTCCTCACTATAACACGTCGATAGCCGCATCTTCGTATTTTTCCGACTATATTTGTAGAACCAGGCAATCCGTGCTCTGGTAGATGAAGCAGGTAAATCGGAAGAAGATGCCAACCCAGATGATTTACTCAGGCGGACTCAAAATTTACACTACTCTAAACCTTTCCAGAATGCAAAAACCGCAGAGGAAGAATTTTGGGCACACTCAAACTTCCCAGAGCATCACAAATATTAAAAAGATGCAAGCGGCATATCACAGGTAACAACCTGAGAGTCCTTCTGTATTATCTTGCTTCGTGTGAGAACCAATGGCGACTTCGTTTTAAGACCCGATGAATTCAAAAGAAAATCAGACGGTTCGATAACGGTTTTTGAAGGCCACAGATTAAATATTTATCGACAAATGTCAACGATCTAACTGATTACAATTTGGAATTTAAAAACCTCTTTATACAATGGAAAAAGCAATATACTGTGCACAGTATAGTGGAAAGTCCCATTCCATACCTTCCAGAGTACAAAGTAAAGGAGATACTTGACAGCACACGCTTATTCTTCTAAAGGATTGTTTAAAAATTTCGAATCGTTCCAAAAAGTAGCGATAAAATCGTAATCACCAGTCAAACACATCTTCTCAAGCAAAAGGTAATCAACCTCAATCCACTGTTGTTATTTCTGATCCTTTTAACGGAGGAATCAAAGGCTATGGTTGGCGGTCGAAATACCGTAGGAAGAGCTTTTTGTACAACTCGTGCGGTATAAGCCCTAGAGCGGCCGGGCTCGTCTATCAAACCCTATTGCTGTTTACGGTCCTGCGTTGCAAGCAGGTCTCGAAGCTGCAGCCACAAATTCTGTAATGAATTTCAAAGACAGCTCAGGTATTGCCACACTCATGGGCGACTACTTTACCCTTTGCTTCTGTTTATAGATGGCACACCTATGACTGTAAACGGCAAACAATGGCCGAAAAACTGGTACTATCAGGGCTGAGAGCATATACTCTTAGAGGGCTTTTGGAGCAGTCTGCGAGCATGCCTGCTGCAGAGTTTTCCAGCAGCTTGGCGTACACCGCTCGCTTGCTTTTCCACCGAAACTCGAGATTTCTTCAGTCGAGAACGGTCCTGCAAACGGTCTGAATGCAGCGGCTCTGGCACTCGGCGGTATGACAAACAGTGTTTCTCCGCTAGAAATGCTCTGCAGCGTGCACGAGCCTTTGTAAATGACGGAGAAATACACCGAACCTGTTTCGTTTCTCACAAAATCGTAAAGTAGAAAAAGGTAGAGTTTTGATGAGAAAAACGCAAAATCTACACTGCAATGGATTCGGTGTTGCGTTTTTGATGCGCGATGCGCTGAGAAGCACCGCAACAAAGCGGTGTTGCGAGCTGCAGCAGTTCCAAATCAACCCTGCCGGAAAAACCCGGTACCTACAAACGACAACTCACGGTACCTGGTTTTGTCGGCTTTACACCCCAGTATTGCGCTGCTGTTTTGGATTGGAAACGGTGTGAACTTAGAGGCTGATCAGAGCCTTACAGCCGCAAGGCTTTGGAGTAAAATTAAGCCAAGTCTCAGCTCGATTAAAACAGGTGCGTACCACCCTTTACCCAAATAATGTCGTCAGCGTTCCCAGTTGACAGCAAGAGCGGACAACTTCTAGCAAATTGACCAGCCTCGATCCCAGAGGACCGTACATTCAGAATATTTTATCAAGGAGACTGCGAGCTCAGACCACTGACAGCTTGCACTCAGTTGCTAAACTCTGTATTAGGCGGATTCCTTGCTACACCGTCCTGTGCGGTTGCGACGTGTGTAATGGGGAGACCATATGCCATCTGACTCGGAGATACCAGGCTGTGGTGCCGCATTTCTACTGCAGTCACACAATCCAGTCGTAGCCGTAGTATATAGCGGTTCATGCCATATAATTTCACCGGCGGGCTGCTGCACCTGCATATGATGAAAACTCTCAGGTGATGACAATACCACAACCGATACGAATATACTATCGAATACGAACAGACCGCCTGTGCACTTCCGTGTTTCCAAGTACACCGGAGCACCTGGCACTCAAGGCACGCCCTGGCACTCCAAGCACGCCGAGTGCACCCATCGCCGAGTGCGCCAAGCGCCAAGTACACCAACTAATCCGAGTGCGCGCCCTGACTGGCACTGTAAAAGCACCTGCAATTCAATAACGCATATGATGCCTGAATAGATGTGTTTGTGATATATGATTTCAAATCACTAAAAATAAATAACCAAGGTGGGGTGAAAAATGGCAAAACTTATCAGTCAGCATTTTGGTTATCAACAAAAAGACTGGTATCGAAACGAGAGCGTCAGTCTCCCGTCAAGCAGTTATCCGAAACTTCGATGTTGCTGCAGAGCAAGTTGGACGAAGCTAGGTAAAGCTGAGCCTTGCGAAAAGAGTGATGCAGGCTGCTGCTAAGCACACAATTCACAAAAAGCGGCTTCAAAGAAAAGTTTTCAAGACTTTACAAAGAGATTCAACGCAGACTAAAGCTAACTAAATCTCACCGTCCCCACGAGGTCCTATATCAGTTCAGATGCAAATTTCGATCGAAGATTTAAAAACCACCGATCGTGTCTCTCGGTGGTTTTTCGTTCTTCAAAACAATCGTTATTTACATTTAACCTACTTTTTTACTTTCCACATAACCACCGTTTCCCTAAATTTCGTCGAGCGTCATATGTCTTTGCTCCACAAAAGTTTCGTCTAAAGTTTTTACTGTGTTGTAAGCCTACCTCTATTGCTATTTCCCGTAATATCAAGTTCGCTCTCAAGCAAAAGCTCGCAGGCTCTGTTTATCCTTAGAAAATGAAAAATCGTGAAAAACTCCTTGCCACCTGAGTTTTACAGCTTTGTTTAAATCTATCACGGAAATATTAGTTATCAGCTACACTGCCTGCGCTCAAATCATCCGAAAAATTCTTTTGTAATATGTCGTTATTTTGTAATCCTGCTTGCTTCGCGATATACCCTGCGTGCAAAAGCCCTTTCCATGCGCCTCATCTGTAACTTGATCATCTTCTTCCATTCTTGCACGGAACATCTTTGAAATATGCGCCGCATCTACATATCCCAATAGACGAGCAAGCTCCTCAAAGTGAGCTCATGTTTACACATAAATAATTGGTTTGTTTTCGTAATTCTCATTTCATTTACGGAAGATTCAGAGATCAAACCCGTTCTATCAAATATGTATCCTACTTATCGACGCCTTTGTCTCATATTGTTTTCTGCGAGCTTATCCAGCGTCAGTTTTTCGTTCAAATGCAGGTATATGTATCGTAATATCAGTGCACGCTGGTCGCCAGGCTTTGCCATTACTTTCGGATAAACTCTTGCTGTATCTGCACATCTGCGAAAATATCGTAATAAGCTGTCGAAATCAAAGCGGAAGCGTATATTTCCGAAATAGCTGCTCTTTTCTATTTTTCTCAAGTGCCGACTCCACCTAATTCCGATTTCAAAATATGATATATTCTCTACTTCCAGATTTAGCATTTGCCTCAAGCTCCACTACCGGAGTAACATCCAGTTTCCTTGGTATCGGCATAGTTTCAATTTCCTCGTATGTAACAGAGCGCAGCATACTCGCGACCATCATCGTAATTATCACTCTACTCATATTGAAGCAGCGCTTCGCAGATTTCAACAACTTTGGTGCAATCCCACGGCAAAATTGAAAGCAGGTGTCTTTTTAATCTCGTAAGTTCAGTATCTACCATAAATTTACCGCAGCCCTTTTATCAATATAAATCTGGGACTTTGGTGATAGATAAAATCAGTCGGTTCTTCGATAAGTTCATAATCAAACGAACATATATATATCCACATCCGAACAATATTGTGATTGCAAAGTGTAAAACTCCTGCATACTTCCCCTTGATGTCCTTCAGTACAAATTCTCTTTAAAGTACTTAACCGTTTTGTTAATGCTATATCTCGTATATACAACTATGAAAGCATACATTGCCCACAATAGCAGCTATTACTGCGAAAGGCGCTCTCTGCTACAAAAACGCTAATCGTAACACCTGCCGTACCTAGTATTATTATACCGAAAAACTTTCCGAACATCACAGCCTTAGATCCTCCCTTTTGCGACAGCTGGAATCCCATTTGTCAATCCAAAAAGCAAATTTTCGCGATCCTTTTCTTCCCATAGTCGATGTGCAAATCGGTATAGCCGCAAGTGCAGTTGTAAGCAAAGCGGCAACAATCAAAACTCAAGGCGGTCGCAAAATTGCAGCTATTCAATGACACAGATAAAACGGAATTAGAATCTCAGCAAAAGCGTGACGCAAAATAGAACTTGTATTTGATGTATTTTGCCGCATATCAAAACGGTGGCGAGTTTAATAAAATTGTAATTTTTCTTTATCGAGCGATATTATAGTGCTGCTAAGTGCGCCTATCGAAGCAACGCCTACATGCCCCCGCTACAGGCTAACAGAATATAATTGTACATAAATACAGCCTCCCTTTACTCGTGCGAGAAATTCATCAAATTAGGAAAAACTCATTGGAATCATTATCGGCGGCATTATTATACACGAAATAAGCACCTGTGTATCCGTTAAAAATCCCAAATGATAATGCAGCATCGACGCTCAAACTGCTTCCATGCGCCTTCAATTTTTGACGTTTTGCCGAGCTTATAAGCGTCTGCATTTCCGTGGCATCCGGCATAGATATTCGGTATTATCATTTTAATCACTATGAAAAGTTCGAGCTCGCGATTGCGGCAATCCAAGCAATTAAATGCACAAGCACCTTTAACGAGAACGGATTTTCAGCTATGCCGAAGACAGCCAAAACACCTGATTTACACCCGAAAGAACGGCATCTTCTCGATTGGTTGACGCCGCACCACCTGCTCCGTCTCTCCATAGTACTTGTATTCATGATAACAACCCGCCAGTATCGTTCCTGATAATTATGACAGCCGTCACGACCGCAGTAGCTTACCTTTTTGTGTTTTTAAATGCGGGCAGTTTAGCTAAGCGAATCGCGTTTAAAATTGCACTGATGTCAGGATTATCGCCGTCGTGATCAGTGCGGCTGATAACGCCCTAACAATACGCTCTGATATAAAGCATGTTTAAAAATTGAGACTGTATAAATACACAATAAAGTATTATCGGCGCTACGAAATAAACTATCGACGGTAAACGGCTAATAATCTTAGCCGAAATTTCTAGGTCCGAAAACGAGGTGGCATATACGCAGACATATCGTTGCTTTCGTAAAACACATTGAAAACGCTCAATACACCCTGCAAAAATTGCAAAACCTAAATACGGATACGAAGGTCAGAAATTTAGTTTCATTTCCATTTTAGAACAGCTGCACGATCCGAAAAATACCAACATATGCTATTCAAGGAACAAATGCTGCCTAATTATAATCCCTCGCAAATTAACTCGCTTATTTTTGTTTTCTTGCGAAGTTTGTCCAATGTGCTGAGGGACAACCGTATAAATAAAGGTTTAAATATAGTAAGTTTTTACATTTTTAAAATTCAAACTTCTCCTCCTTTTGTCTCACCTGCCATTTCCAAATAAATCATTTCCAAAGTTTTTCAGGATGCATTTCCTTTTAGTTCATCTATGCTGCCCACATAAATAGAGTTCGCCTTTTTCAAAATTCCGATTCTGTCGCACAGCTTTTTCGGCAACCTCAAAACATGTGTTGAAAAACAGCACCGAATTTCCGGCATCCGCATGTTTTCGCATCATTTCCTTTCGAAATCATATGCCGCCTGCCGGATCGAGTCGAGTCATCAGCTCATCAGTATCAAATTTTAGGGTTTGAAATCAATGCTCCCACCACAAAGAAACTTTTCTGTCGCATACCGTGTGAAAACGATTCAATCGTATCGTGGCGCTTTTCAAGCAAATCAAAAAGCGTCAGCAATGCGGTAAAGCCTTGTTTCCTTTTCCGCCTTTGTGATGCCGTATGCATTTTGCTATAAAATCCCAATATTCATCTGCCGAGAGCTTAGGAACAAGTCCGGAGTATCCGCAACATACCCTATCATCTTCTTGCAATCTATTCTATTTTTGGTAAGCTCCAAGCCATCGATATAAATTTCACCGCTTGTAGGTTCTATAATGCTTACAAGTGTCTTGATCGTCGTGGATTTACCGGCACCGTTGTGCCCTATCAATCCGAAAATTTCTCCGTCGTTAATAATCAAATTTAAATCGTTTAACGCTCTGTTTTCTCCGTAATTCTTTGTTAGATGTCTAATTTCTATCAATTCCATACCTCTTTTTATAATCTATCGTCATTAAGATGCAAATTACCATAGCAGGCAGCATAAAAATATAATTTAGATTGTCTATAATATTTGATACTGCTGTAGTCTCCATGCTCGGCGGTAAAGTCCCCAGTAAGTTGAACAGTGAATGCGAAAAAATAGGAAGCATTATAGAACGTGTATATACATATAATATTGCCATTGCCACTGCAAAGAATGCAGTGTAAACATCCTGAATCAGCTCCATATGCCATACTCCGAATGCGATTGAAGAAAATAAAACTCCCAAAACATTTCCGAAATGCTTTGCTATCATATTCAAAAGTATACCTCTAAACATAAGTTCTTCCAAAATCGGCCCGAAAATCACCACAGCTAAAAACACAAAAATATACGGTTCGTTATCTATTCCTCCCCAGCTGTCCTCACTAACACGCAGATGCTCTGCTTAAAAATCAGTACATCTTTCAAATAGCTATATACTACATCGAGCCATACCGTAGTTATTCCGCTTACTCCCAGTGTAACTATACATGCACCCAATGTCAAAAGTCCGAAATTCATTTCTTTCTTTGGAAAATCAAAGACTGCAATACCGTCTTTCTTTTTCAAGTAATACATACATGGTATGTAAAACATTAGACAAACTATACACATAATCATATCCAGCATGTAGTAACTGATACCGGCGTATTTCTCTTGTGCTACTATATATCAAACACATCCCTAAATACTTTTCAACTATACCGTAGACGCTTAAAGCACCTATGCAAACCAAAAGAATTAAATAACTCCAGCCTGTTGTTTTTACCATATTAAAATTCTCCATTTCATCCAAAATATTCTTCAAAGCAAATTCCTTCTTCTGCCTTTGTTTGATACTCGATAGTTTTCTTAATCGTCTTAACTATAAAATCCGCCGCATGGTTTATCGAGCGTTCAAATTCCAACCCGTTTACAGCGTCTGCGGCTATTATGGCAGAAAAAATATCACCTGTACCCGATCTTGATTCCCCTATTTTACACGATTCAATCAGCTTTCCGCCTTTCCCGCCTGATACATGTAATTTCCAAATTTTCCGCCCTTTTCTATGCAGAAATCACAACTTTTTCGGTCCTTTGGCGCATAAATCCTCACACATTTCTTCCAAAGTAAATTCGTCGTGGTTGTGTTCGTAATCCTTGCCCGTGAGGATACACGCTTCGGTCAAATTGGGCATCAATATATCTGCGTAACACACAAGCTCAATCATTCTGCCTGCCAGCTTAATATCGTATGTAGCGGGTACAGTTTACCGTAATCGCCCATAACGGATCTATCAAAACTATCGTATCTTTCGTTTTTAAATCTTTTTAATAAAAATCTGAAACTATCTCTATTTGCTCACTTGAACCCAAAAATCACGGTTGCTATTGCATCAAACTGAAGTCCCAGCTTTTCCCATTCCTTGTAATACTGCTTCACATATCCCGTATAATCGTTCATATGGAAACTTGAAACCCTGTATGGTTTGAAAATATAGCTGTCGGTAGAGGCAACACTGTACCTTGAGTGCAGAAATTATCAGCAACGCCACCGTTATCGAACATCGACCGTAACCGCTGAAATCATTTATCACCGCTATTTTCTTTTGCCTTTTTCTTGCGATAATGCCATATTATGTACCTTTCGCCAATTTTAATCAAATAATTCGTGACACGACCTTCGCCTCAAGTCAGCGCTATGCGTCAAACCGTCCTTTTTCCATTTAGTAATTGCCTGGTAATCCACAATTACGCGGAATTATCTATTACAAATACCTCGTAATCTTCCGTAACAGCTGCGTATTCCCACTCGTATCTGCGAGAATGGTGCGATGCCTTGTACTCGATTTTGTGTTTAATACCCTCATCTATATTCGTAATTTCAATGGTATCTATATTCTTAGGATTTATCTCATTGTACTGAATAGACGGATAAAATACATTTAAGTAAAAGCCCTTGTAGCTTGTTTGGCTTTCTACTTCTTCCATTTTTCCATCATGCTTGAACGCTCTGTAACTGAACCTCAAGTTCTTAAATGAATCGGAATTTTTGTGTCGCTTCAAAAATCTAGAAATTATTTGTGCAGGCGGATCCTTAGGGATACATTGTATCCCTTGGAAATTTCAGTTATCAGCTGCATATCCTTGATTACTGTACCCTTTTTAATACTCTTGTTAATAGTGCTTGCAATTTGGTTAATAGCCCAAGTTCCGTCGTATTTCCCTTCCTTTTGCTCACATCCGGTAAGAGCGAGAATCAATGCAAAGCTCATTACTAATGCTACAATCCTTTTCATACATTTCACCTCTATTTTATACTCTCTTTGTCTATATTATTAAATCCTGCACCGTTTCAAACTCCATCCATATGTGTAATGGCAACAAATGCCCTGTCGTCAACTTTTGCAACATACTGTCTTAATTTGATACTTTCCCTAGGCGAGCATAACACTACCAATTTGTCCTTCGTCTGCCTTGAATACGCACCTATTATCCTTTCAAGTGATGCTCCTCTATACATATCGTTCATTATATATCTCGATATTTCTTCGGATTCGCATGTAATTATCTCCACTTTTACTATCTTGGTTTCCAGTCCGAATAATACAAAATCCGTACATTTTGAGGATATTACAATAGTAATTAAAGCATATAGTGCGATATCTCTTCCGAATACAAACCCCGACAAAATTATTATCACCGCATCTATCGCCATAAGTATTTTGCTAAGGCTCACATGTGGCAAAAGAGTGTACTGTACCAGCTTTGCAATCGTATCCGAACCGCCCGATGAATACCCTCTGGAAAACGCTATTCCGTTGCATATTCCAAAGAATACACCGCAGTAAATAGCAGACAGTAAAAGGTCATCGCCATCCAAAAGTTTGAAGTGCATTTTCTCGAGTATGAACACCGCCGTAGGATACATGATAGACATGAGCGCTATCTTTCTGGCTTCCCTCATCCCCATAGCAAACACGCAAATCGTCAGTATAGTAATAGCTCCGATATAATACATAGTCGAAAAATCAAAAGGCAAGTATTGTTGTAAAATTCTTACCGTTCCTGTAAGTCCTCCCGAGGACAATCCCGACGGTATCATTATGGTTACTATCGCGATACCGCCCATAAAGCAGGCAACCGTTATAATCAAAAATTCCAACAGGAAATCTTTTACATCCTTTTGGGTAAAGTTTTTAATTTTATCCGGTTCCGCCTTAGTTCTCGTCATATATCATCACCTCCAATATACAGCCTCTCCTCATATATATTTCCAAATATATCAACCGCTAATACTGCATATTTTTTATTTTTTTCAATGTCTGCTTGTTCAACTGCTATTCGATTTTCTATTTGACCGGCGCCACTTCGCTTTTTCACTATTTTCATATGATAATCATTTGCAGCGCGCTTTTCATATATTCCCCAAACATCTATATCTTTATTGGAATCAGAATACCTTCTAGTTTAATTATATATTCTTTTTCAAATCTTTCAATGGATATATTTAAAATATTTCTTATTTTTATTACTTTTGTATACGATGTTAAAATCTTTCAAATTGTCTATCAGCGTTTTCGCATTATCGACGATGCTACACTGCCGAAATCGCTCGCAAGCCAGCTTCTATCAAGTTGTTGACACGCCGATGCAAAGCTGCCCGAACCGGAAAAAAAATCTATGCACAAATCTCCACTTTTTGGAGCAGCTCTCGATTATTCTCATCATCAAGGTCTCCGGTTTTTGTGTCATATATCCCGTGCGTTCTTTTGATGTTCTTCCCAGCATATCAATATTCCAAACATCTTTCATATTTACAAGTGTGTACCACCCTGTTTCATCTTGATACTCTTGTACATTTTTAAATCTATACGGACTCAGTCCGCGATTATATGATTTTTCTTTCGGTAAATCAAAATAGTATTCCTTTGTTTTTGAATAAAATAAAAAGTGTGTCGTGTTTCTTTTAAAGCTCCTTTTGGAACTGCCGCCCGATTTATATGCCCATACTACCTCATTCACAAAATTTTCCGCCCCGAAAATTTCGTCCATGACAATCTTCATATAATGCGCCGCATGCCAATCCAAATGTAGCCACAAAGCGCCCTTATCCGCAAGAAGTTCATAAATAAAGTATAGTCTAATCGCAAACATCTTGATGTACTGCGCAATTCCTCCCGAAAAAGAATCCGTATACGCCTCATTTTTCACAATATGCCCTTTATACCCCACATAAGCCTCGTATTTTGCCTTTGAAAAAAAAGGAGGATCTATGTAAACAAGTTGCACTTTACCGGACAATCCGCCTGCAAGTAGCAATTTCATAAATTCTAAATTGTCGCCCCAAAAAAATGTATTCTCGAGTTTGTTTTCACTTCCATATTTTTCTATATCATAATCAAAAAAAAGTCCTGCAGGTGTTGCGGCCTTTTCACTTTTTAATTGTGTTTTAAGCTCTTCAAATTCAACTTTTGCAGAATTTAAAATATCATCAATATCCCGAAATAAACTCATCCTCTATACCATATTTATAAACTTAAACTGTACTCTTATCACGAGAAAATAACGGTGAGCGTTTTTCACCGTTATTTTCTTATATTCTTCAGTTTAATACTTCGTATTTGTCAAATTCAAGATCAGAGCTCATCTCTTTCTGCACTAGACTAACTACAAACTCAATCTCATAACGCTTAGACATATTGCTAAGTCTATGTAAAACTCTTTAATATCTTCCAAATTTACATCTGCATGCTTCAAAATGCTGTCTATGTAAATCGTTTCTATATCGTGGTCTCCACTGATGATTCCGTATAAAAATCCTATATACTCATCACTGTTTGTGATATTGAAATCTTCCATACATACAACTCTGATTTTATGTTTGATATCGCACATCAGTCTCTGATTTTTGTTGATAAATACTACGGTTCCCTTAGCTTCCTCAACATGTTCGTTTGCGAGATCTATAATCATTTTAGTCTTGCCTGTACCTTTTTTCCCAATAAGCAATTTAACCATTATATCTGCCTCCTTTAACCTTTAATATTTTATCGCACTAAGCAACTTATACATATTTAATTATATAGTAATTCCGATACTTTATCAAGTTAAAAATTGTCCATTCGTTCCAGGATTTTTTTTGTTTGCAGATTTATATCCTCCGCTTTGAATATAGCACTGCCGGCAACTATAATTGTAGCTCCCGCTTTCACTACTTTTTCAACATTTTCAACGCCGATACCGCCATCTACCTGAATTTCAAAATTTAAATTGTGTGCTTTTTTTATACTATCAAGCGCTTCAATTTTTCCAATTGCGCTATTTATAAACTTCTGTCCTCCAAAGCCCGGATTTACCGACATTACAAGCACCAAATCTATCTCATCGAACATATAATCAAGAGTCCTTAGACTTGTTGAAGGATTCAGCGCAACTCCCGCTTTCACTCCAAGCGATTTGATATGATTTACCGTCCTGTTGAGATGCGTACACGCTTCCTCATGAACAACTATAAATTCCGTTTGCTCCGTTACAAATTCGACGAGATAATCGTCCGGTCTTTCTATCATCAGATGCACATCAAAAAGGCAGCTGTGTTTTCAACAGACTTTTCATTACAGTTGAGCCGAAACTGATATTCGGCACAAAATGACCGTCACAACATCTATATGCAAAAGATGCGCACCGGCATCCTCTACCATTTTTACTTCACTTGCGAGCTGTGAAAAATCTGCCGACAAAAGCGACGGTGCCAACCTTACCATTTTTTATTCCTTTCTGCTATTTCAAAAAATTGTTTTGTATACGACTCATAGCGACTTTTTGCTGCTTTCTCCTGCCAAAACCGCTGACGCTACGCCACATTCAGGTTCGTTGATATGATTGCAATTATCGTACTTACACTCATGCGCATAATTATCAAATTCAGGATAACAATACTTTAAATCTCTTTCCTCCATACTTGCCGTTTCAAATGCTGTAAAGCCCGGAGTATCAAACAACATAGCGCCGTTCTTTAAATGGAAAATTTGTGAATGTCTGGTAGTATGTTTGCCTCGTCCTGTCTTATCGCTGAGATTTCCGACATCCATTTTTTGCGCACCTAAAAGCAAATTGGTAAGTGTAGACTTGCCCGCTCCGGAAGGTCCGGTCAGTGCCACCTTTTTCCCTGCCATAAGCATCTCAATTTCCGCAATATTCACTCCTTCTTTGGAGCTAGAAAAATCGTATTATAAGAGTGTCGTAAATTTTGATATAGCTTTCCAGTTCCTGTTTTGTCGCAATATCCGCTTTGCTTATGCAGTTGTGATTTCAGTACCGGCATCTTTTGCCAGCTAACAAAATTTATCAAAAAGATATAAATTTAAATTCGGCTCCTTGATTGAAAATATCAAGAAAAAACTATCTACATTCGAGATATCAGGTCGAATAAAATCGTTTTTTCTCGGAAAAACTTTGCTGATGACCTTTTCGTTTTCGAAAATTTCAACTATATCGCCAACTTTAACCTTATTTTTACCGCTTTTTAAAATTACCTCGCGCCTTACATTTCAATCTCCTCATTTTCACATTCTACATAGAAAAATCCGAAATCGCTCAACAACAAGTCCTTTCGTCAGTATATATTACCCGTATCAAAAGTTGACCGACTTCTTCACTTAACTACCTCGTTGATCAAAATAAAACGAGTTTACTAGGCCCTTTCCTTTTACCCGACAAAAATAACGGACTCAGCAGCATCCCGCCTTAAACCTTTGCTCTTTCGATATCAAGTTATATGTTCCGCTTTCATCTGTAACAGTTACAGTCATGAAAAATACATCGTTCTTCGCATCGCCGTAATCTACATCGAGTATTATCTTTTTAGGTTCGGAATCTGCACTTATTTTTATATCGACCTTTGTTCCCTCTGCAATTTCATCTCCCGATGCGACCGATTGATATACTATCTGATTAGCAGGATAAACCGTGCTTTGCGTTTCAGTAATTTCTCCTATTTCAAGTCCTGCTTCACGCATTGCTTTCTTGGCTTCGTCAAGTGTCATACCAAGTAATTTAGGCATTTTGGTCTGCCCCGGCACTTTTCCCTTACTTACTACAAATTCAACAACAGAACTCGCCTTTGCGCTCTTTCCCGCCTTTGGAGTTTGTTCTATTACCGTATCTTTTTCTTCATCACTTTCTTTAACGCTCACATCCCCTACTAAATAGCCATGTTTTTAATCAATTTTTATCCTTCGTCAAAGCTCTTGCCTATAAGATTCGGAACTGTGCCTTCCTTAGTACCCTTGCTTATACTTACGGTAATAACTTTGCCGGATTTCGTTTTCTTTCCTGCATCAGGAGTTTGCGAAACTATCTTTCCTTCATCGTATTCCTTGCTATATGCCTTATCGCCCTCCTGCAGGCTTAAGTTTTTATCTTTGAGTACCTCGCGTGCTTCTTCAAGCGTCATTCCCCTTTACATCAGGAATTTTTAAACGACTTTTTCATTACCGAATATGCCGTGAAGCAAAAGCCCCGCAGTATCGCCAAAAATCAAAGCAACTACGATTGCAATAATCCTGCAATCTTGACCGGGAATTTATAGGGCTTTCGCTTTATGTTCAGTTTTCTTTTCTTTTGTGAACTTCGCATAAACTTGGACTTTTTGTGTCCTGTTTCCTCCTCTTTTGTCAGCTTCTCAACTTGGAATACTCAATCATTCCGTCCTTTTGAACACCTGCATTCAAATACCTTCATCTCCCGTTATACTGGATATAAGCTCTACATTCCTAAGCGCCTCAAGCATTTCATTTGCAGATTTAAATCTGTTTATTTGAATTTTTATTTGTAGCCTTCAAAATGATTTGTTCAAGCACGGGCAGAATGCCCTCCTGCAAAGTGGATAGCGGTGTTATTTCTTCATTTATCTGCATAAGTGCTATATTTACAGGATTATTGCCGTCAAACGGCCCTTGCACTGTAATCATCTCGTACAAAAACAATTTCCGGTGAATATATATCCGACTTTTCGTCAACATAGCCGCCTCTCGCCTGTTCCGGGAGAAAAATAATGCACAGATCCCATTACGGTATCCGCATTTGCAACTATCGTAGCCCTTCCCTGCTATTTTTGCTATTCCGAAATCTGTTATTTTCGCTACACCTTCGTTTGTCAAAAGCACATTTGTGGCTTTATATCCCTTGTAGATTCGTTATTCTTGTATGCGCAAATGCAAGTCCGCCGCAATTTGCTCGCCTATATCCACAACTTTTTTATAGTCGAGCGGCGCATTCTTCGCGATGTAATCGCTAAGGATTTCCCCCTCAACCAGTTCCATTACGATAGTTTATGTTTCCTTGTCTACCTACATCGTAGAGCTCCTGCAATATTTTGATGCACCAATCTGGCTGCCGCTTGCGATTCTTTTTGAGTATCTACCAACTGGGTCTTTTTGTAAATTCAGGTTTTAATATTTTTACAGCAACATTTCTATTCAAGAGTGTATCACGCGCCTTGTATACAACTGCCATGCCGCCTTCTCCGATTTGTTCTATAAGCTCGTAACGGCCTGCTAAACTCCTGCTCATCTGCTATCCTCCGATTTGTTTAATATCTTATAATTTGAGACAAACTACCGTTATGTTGTCGCCTCCGCCTGCCCTATTCGCTTCTGTTACAAGGTCTGTACATATTTCCGACATGCTTTTCGTGCGACTCAATATGTCTGCTATTTGTGTATCATCAAGCTCACTATAAAGTCCGTCCGTGCACAACAAAATAAGGTCATTTCGCTTCAACTTTATTTCATACACATTCGGCACCACTTCCTTTTCCGCACCCACCGCGCGTGTCAGCTGGTTGCGATCAGGGTGCAGCCTTGCTTCTTCACGGCTAAGCTGTCCCGCAGTTACCATATCAGCCACAATGCTATGGTCCTCCGTAAGCTGCGTCAATTTATCATCTCTAAGCAGGTACGCTCTGCTGTCTCCCACATTCGCAATATAAGCGTTTCTCCTAACTATGTAAACAAACACCAGTGTAGTAGCCATATTCTTGTATTCATCCTGCGAATTTGCAAGTTTCCATATCGTTTCATTGACATTTTTAATTGCATCCACTATGTAAGAGCATATTGCATCTTTGTCTTTTACTGCCGATATAGGGTTTTCTTTGATATAGTCGGCAAGTATGCAAACTGTTTGCCTACTTGCCACCTCGCCCGAGCTATGTCCGCCAAGCCCGTCCGCCACCATATAAACTTTATCTTCGGGTATCACAAACAATGCATCTTCATTGTTACTTCTTTGAATCCCTTGATCCGTTTTTGAGTCCTACCTGAACCATTTCATCTCCCGATTAAATCAAACTTCCGTTTTTAAGCATTTTGCAAACATAAAATCCGTCTGTACCGTCTATATGCGGCATAAACTGCTTTTCCTCCAAAATCACAAAGTTTTTATTTTTACGCAAAAACTCCTTGATAATTTTTCGTTTTTCGTTTTTATTTATCGTGCAAGTGCTATATTGCAGCACACCGCCAACCTTAACATACTGTGCCGCCACTTTAAGTATCTCCATTTGCTTTCTAGGCAAACTGTCAAATTCATAAATCTTCTTCTTGTATTTAACTTCCGGCTTTCTTCTAATTACACCAAGGCCTGAGCATGGTACATCTGCAAGCACTCTGTCGGCTTTTTGGAGTAAATCCGAATCAACCTTTGTTGCATCCCACGGCCATGTGCGCACAATTGATATTCCAAGTCTTTCAGCTTCTTTGTTGATTATGCCCAGCTTTCTTAAATAAATGTCCGTAGCAATTATTTCTCCTCTATTGCTCATACGCTCCGCGATAGCCAGAGTTTTTCCGCCCGGTGCCGCACAAACATCTATTACGGTCTCACCCGGTTTAGGATCAAGTATCTCAACTGTTTTCATTGAGCTTTCGTCTTGTATTGAAAACAAGCCGTTTTTATACAGCTTGCCGTCGAGGATTCCGCTGCCTTTTGTAACCTTAAGAGCGCTGTCGCATATGGTGCTGTTTTTCACCTCAAACCCTCTCTCCTCAAGTCTTCTTGCAAGGTCTTCTTTACCTGTTTTTAGCGTGTTCACCCTGATTATCAATCCCGGATTTCCCTGCGATGCTGCCAAAATCTTTTCAGTTTCTTCAATGCCGTATTGATCTACCCACATTGAAACAATCCATTCTTCACACGAATATCTGATTGACAAATACTTGATTTCATCGCTTGCTCTATCAGGCAAAGTAACATTTTTCTCTCTGATATACGCTCTAAGCACGGCATTTATCATAGCATCTCTGCCACGACAGAACCTTTTTGCAAGCGCCACGCTTTCGTTCACCGCCGCATACTCCGGAACCGAATTCATATATCCGAGCTGGTAAATTCCCATTTCCAATACAACCAAATCGCTGGTCTTGAGGCTATCTATGCCCTGATCTATAAATTTCCCTATGATATAGTCAAGCGATTTTTATTTTTCAAGCACACCGTATACCAATTCGCGAACAAACGAAGGTTTGTTCGGCTTTCCATATTATGTGGTGATTCAACGCTATATTAGAATAAGATTTTTGCTTCAACATCCATTGGCGTATAGTACGCTGTTTTTTCTATTGCATCCATTTCAAATTTTCCTTTCTTTTTCAATATATTAAAATTGTTATATTTCTAAGCTCTATTTCATTCACTGCCTAATACAGTGCCTACAGCATCTTTACTGCCGTTTAAAAAATCTGCAACCTTCAATCTCTTTTAACCCGGTAGCTGAAGCTCCAATAGCAAAAGTAACCCTCGTCCGCACTTTACCTTTATGCCTTTTTTTGTTACTTCCACGACGCTCCCACACGGCAGACTTTTCATATTCGCCGCTTAAGTCATCGTCGTACACTTCACTTTGCCATATTTTCAGCAAGTCGCTTTTGTAATAAGTGTAAGATGTAATCGCCCTTATCTGTCTTTCCAACTCTTCCGCAGGCTTAGAAAAATTAAGTTCTCCCTCGCTTTTTTCTATAATCTGCGCATATGTTGCTTCCGTTTCATCCTGTTTTTCAAATTTAGCTTCACCCGAAAACACCGCCGGCAATGTTCTTAATAGCAAATTTGCCCCTACATCCAGCAAACTCTGCAAACAGCTCCTCAGTATTTTTTTTAGCAATGCGAATGCGTTCTTTGGCAATCATATCGCCCGTATCAAGTCCGATGTCCATTTTCATAAGCGTAACGCCGGTAAATTCATCCCCCGATAATATCGCCCTTTGAATCGGTGCCGCTCCACGAAATTTCGGCAAAAGCGAAGCATGTATATTGATACATCCGAACTTAGGTAATTCTAAAATTTCCTTCGTCAGTATTTTCCCGTATTCGGCTACTACGATTAAATCCGGCGAGCACGCCTTAATAGCATCGTAAGCATCAGCGTTTCCCGTTAATTTCTCCGGTTGTAATATTTTAAGTCCCAATTCTTCCGCCGCCTTTTTTACCGCGGGCGGAAAAAGTTTTTTGCCCCTGTTTTTCTGAGCGTCTGCTTTCGTAACTACAAAGAGGAACCTCATATCCTGCTTTAGCTATTGCGCGTAATGCTGTTTCCGCAAATTCCGAAGTCCCCATGAAAACGATTCTTTCCTCATGTAAAATCGCTTTACTCATTTTCATATTCCTCTTTTGAAAGCTCCTCCGCCTTTTTAATATCGGTAGCCTTATCTATATAAAGCACACCGTTTAAATGGTCGTTTTCATGACAAAACGCCGAGGCTTCAAAATCGACAGCTTCGTATTCAACTTTCTTTCCGAATCGGTCAAGTCCTCGAATTTTGGTATATGTCGGTCGCTCCACTTTACCAACCATCTCCGGTACTGAAAGGCAACCCTCATATTCTGTCGCCGAGCCGCTTTGCTCAACAATTTCGGGGTTTATAAGTTCGATGCGCTTACCTTCTTCGGGTTCAATTACAAACATCCTTTTCAATATACCAACCTGTGGTGCCGCGATACCGCAGCCGTTATTTGCATGCATGGTTTCAATCATGTCATCAAGTATCATCCTAATTCTTTCGTCAACATTTTTTACTTCCTTACTTTTTTTTCTTAATATAGGATCTCCTTCAAGGACAAGATTCCTTAACGCCATAGCTACCTCCACATTTATTATTTTTTGTCAAACTGATACTTAATATTTATACCCATTTATTTTATCACACTCACTACCTGTTTTCAATAATTTACTGTTCTTTTGATATTTTTTTAACAAAATCAGTACGGGTTTATATCGAGTGCAACTTGCACCTTCTTTTTCTTGTCAGTATTGTATAAAAACTTATATTTTGCAAGTATGGAAAGGCACTCCTGCCGTTTCGTTTTCGGGCATTTTATAATAATTCCGTATCTGTAATGCTCTTTTGTTTCCTCCATAAAAAGTTTTTGCGGCATAAACACATCGTTTATTCCCAATTTTTCGAATTCTAAAAATCAATTTTTCATAAATCTCGCCCGCAGCATTCGCGCAAGCGTCTTCCGTTCTTGATATCACTACAACTTGAACCAAATCACAAAACGGTGGATACATCACATGTTTTCTAAATTCTATTTCTTCATGGTAAAATCCGTCATAGTCGTTTTTCGTAGCGCAAACAATAGCCATATTTTGAGGTTGATATGTTTTGCACGACAGCGCTTCCCTCATCTTCGCCTCTACCGGCTCTGCCTATTACCTGTGTTAGTGAGCTGAAAAGTTCTCTCCAGCTCTAAAATCGGGGTATATCAAGGCTCGTATCTGCCAGTATTACACCTACAAGACCTACATTTTTAAAATCAAGTCCCTTTGCTACTATCTGCGTACCTATCAAAATATCAGTTTTGTTCTTGTTAAAATCGTCAAGTATCTTTTCAACGCTTCCTTTTTTCTTGACCGTATCCAAATCGAGCCTTTGCAACTTTGCCTTCGGAAACAAGTCGGCTATCTGCTCTTCTACTTTTTCGGTTCCGATTCCAAGTCCCTGCAGTTTTTCACCTTGACACTCCGGACAAAACTTCGGCACACGCACGCGCTCACCACAATAATGACAATGTGCAAGACCGTCCTCCTTGTGGTATGTAAGCGTTATATCGCACTTTTCACATTTCAGTACCGTGCCGCAATCCTTGCAAGCTATAACTGTAGAATATCCTCGCCTGTTCAAAAACAAAATGATTTGCTTTCCGTTTTTGAGCATCGTTTCCATCTTGTCGTAAAGGAGTTTGCTGACAATATGCTTGTTGCCCGATTTAATCTCCTCTCGCATATCTACAATTTCCGCTTTCGGCAGTTTGTTTCCATTGTACCGATTGTTTAACATAAGCGGCTTGTAAAGTGCCGTCAAATGCACGCTTTTTTGAAACAACGCTCGGCGTTGCACTGCCGAGAAGCAAAACGGCATTATAGTATTTTGCCCTTTTGGCAGCCACATCTACCGTTTCATATTTAGGAGATTGGTCTGACTTGTAACTTGCTTCATGTTCCTCATCCAAAACAATTACACCTATATTTTCAAGCGGTGCAAATATTGCCGAGCGTGCACCGATGACTATGCGCACCTCCCCATTTCTTATACGCTGCCACTCATCGTAGCGCTCACCTTGTGATAGTCGGCTATGCAGCACCGCTATATTTTCAAATCCGAATCGGTGCGCAAAACGAAGCACCATTTGTGTCGTTAGCGTTATTTCGGAACAAGTACCAATGCATTCTTCCCCTTTTGAATAGCAAGCTCTATACTTTTCATATATAATTCCGTTTTTCCGCTTCCTGTAATTCCTTGAATCAAAAATATTGCGTTGTTTTCCTTGGTAATATCTTCGCTTATTTCGCTAAATGCACGCATTTGTTCGTCGTTCAATTCAAAGTTTAAATTTTGCACAAAATTTTCTTTTTCTGCGAGTTCCTTGTAAGGTAAGCGTTTAATTCCGCGTTTTGACGGCTTTCCACTAGGTAAAAACAAACTGAGCGCCTCCATATATCTGCACAAATAACGAGCGCGCAAAAAAACGGCGGTTGATACCATTTCCTCGTTTAACGAAACTTCGGAATTTATGTCAATCACCTGTCTATACTTGATTCCCTCCTTCGGCATCTCCCCATATACTTGAACAACTATGCCTATCATCGGTTTCTTTGACCTTGCAAACATGACATTTACAAGATTCCCGACTGCCACATCGTCGTTCTCGCACATATATGTATAATACCTGTCAGTACTTTCATTTTGAATTTGCTACAACTATGTCAATGTATTTCATTATCCCTCAAAAACCATTTTGAAAATTCGCATCCGCAATAATTTTGTCTGTAAAGTCCGTATTCTTTTGAAATATCAACGCTTCGCTGATATCCTGCCTTTTTCTTAAAATCCATATCCAAAAAATTCACGCCATACTCTATTGATATTTTATTTCCAAGCTCCGAAATCAATTTGTAATTTTTGTGCGGACTTACGGTCAATGTCGTTGCAAACTACGTCCCATACCGAGTTTTTTGCCGTGAGTGCCGTTTCCTCAAGGCGTAACGCAAAACATTGCGTGCCTTGCTCACCCTCTTTCTCCGCTTCAAGCCGGTTGCCGCTTTATAGAAGTCCTCTACTTTGTAATCGCCTTCTACAAATTTAACTTTATTTCCCTCTGTGTTTTCATTGTATTTTTGTAAAAATTTCTTTTGTTCTTCTTTTCTATGCTCGTATTCAGGTTCGTCTGTAATATTCGGATTATAATAAAAACAGTTATATCAAACTCACCCGAAAGCCGCTCTATTACAGCTGTACTGCACGGTCCGCAGCAGCTATGCAACAGCAAAGTTTTCATATTCTTCCTCCTTTTTCATATCGTAAACTCGCAATCGCTTCTTCAAGTTACAAAACCCCCGATAGAAATACTATCGGAGGCTTTAATGCAGGATTCCTAATTGCTAATCGCACACCGTCTTTAAAAAATAAATTGTATCTATTCCAATACCTCTATAGTCTTTTAGCGTTGCAATCTCTTCAAAACCGAGATCTTTTAGCAAATGTAAATGCGCATAATTCGTAGACCATGTCCTTGTTGCAAAGCAGCTTCAAAACTTTGCTGCAATGTAGAAGCCCGCTTTTGTTCGTATTTAATCATTTTCGCTTACCTTTAACAGATAGATATGTATACTCCAAGTCCGCGCTCCGACATTCTTGCATAAAAATCTCTCAAATTTTCGAAACAGCACTCAAGCTCCTCTTTTATCTCATCTTCCTCGTCTTCGTACTCCCAAATATCCGGATAAATTTCGTTTTCAGCAAAATTAACCATATTAAATTTTTCCATATACTCTTCAAAATCCAGTCTTTCAAGCGCAATAGCAATTTCCTTTACCTTATTGGAACCCGAGCCTGCTGTAAATTCTTCAACATCTTCACCCGAAATCATCTGATGCCCCAGTATCGCCTGACTAATCAACTCGTCTTCTGCCGCTACCATACCTGCTTCCATCGCCGACCGACCTGTCAATAAAAATGTAAAGCATCCCACATCTTATCGATGTCGCATACTTCATCGTCTTTTATCTCACCCCAATTTACGCCGTCTGTACGCTTTATAACATTTGAAAGCTCCTCATCTGTGATAGCTCTATAATTTGCACGCATTCCCATTTTAAAGTTCTCCTTGTAGGTTTTATTTTAGCTTTTTACTTAAGTGTATGCACTTAAATAGTACTATTATGCAAGTTGTCTGTCAACACATTATTAGCAAAAAGCACATCTGCTGAATTTATTTATTACCGATTTCTTAAAATTATACAAGAGTATAATTATATACTGAAATAGTGTATAAAATGTGATATAATGTGCACAAGTCCATCAAGACATTTCATCACATTTTTACCGCTGTTTAATTTTTATAATCGGAAAATGTGATATAATGTGCTCAAGTCCATCAAGACATTTCATCACATTTTACCGCTGTTTAATTTTTATAATCGTAAAATGTGATATAATATATGATATATTTGGAGGTTACTTTATGAAAATCCTTATTACAACAGACTGGTACAAACCCGTTATCAACGGCGTCGTTACCTCTGTGTTGAATTTAAAATACGAGCTTGAGAAACTGGGACACGAAGTTCGTGTGCTGACATTATCCCAAGACGGACATCAATATTTTGCCGACAACACCTACTATCTAAAATCGTTCAAGGTCAAAATTTATCCACAGGCACGAGCTACATATAGCCTTTATAACCATTTCATCTCTGAAATTCTTGAATGGAAACCTGATATCATCCATTCACAATGCGAATGGATGAGCTTCTATTTTTGCCAAATTTATTTCTACGAAACTCGGTATTCCGATTGTTCACACATATCACACAATATACGAAGACTATACGCACTATCTTTTTATGGGAAAAAAATTGATGCTTACAACTTCAAATTGGGTTGTGAATTCTGCTAATCATGTTATTACACCGACGAACAAAGCAAAAGATATACTGCTTTCATACGGCATCTCTTCTCCTATTACTACCGTTGCAACCGGTATAGATATTGAAAAATACAAAGAGCCGATGAAAAGCCTCGATAAGAAAATTTTGCTCGAAAAATACGGTATTGACTCGGACTGCGAAATCGCAGTAGTCGTAGGTAGAATAGCAAAAGAAAAACATAGACGAAATTTTGGAAAACTTCGCAAAAATAAGATATGATTTTCCAAACTTGATATTACTTATTGTAGGAGGCGGTCCTTACGAAGCCGAACTCAGACAAAAAGCGGAGAATTTACAAATAAGCGATCGTACTGTATTTACAGGAATGGTTCCACAAAGCGAAGTTTGCAAATACTTCAAACTGGGCAAGGTCTTTTTATGCGCATCGCAAAGCGAAGCGCAAGGTCTTACATACATAGAAGCTCTCGCCAGCGGCGTTCCTCTATTGTGCAAGTACGATACTTGCCTTGACGGTGTCCTGATCGATAGTGAAAACGGATTTTTCTTTGACTGCGTTGACTCCTTTTCAACACACCTGAAAACGCTTCTAGGCGAGCCTACCAATTCAAATTTTTCCGAATGTGCGGAAAAAGCTCAGCTAAATTCTCAAAAGAGAACTTCGGCAAATCAATTGAAGCGGTTTATCTCCAAACTCTCAAAGAGTTCAAGAAAAAACCGCCTATACCGCTTCGTATATTTTTGCCGTTAAAACGACTTGTAAAACTTAAATAGTAATTACAAAGGTTTCATGCTCAGTGAAACCTTTTGTTTTTGTTCATCTAGTTTCAAAATCCTTACATCCACAACATCTCCGATTGACAAAATATCCATAGGGTGCTTAACGAAGCTCTTGCTCATTTCCGAAATATGCACAAATCCGTCATTTTTGAGTCCTATATCTATAAATGCCCCAAAATCCACTACATTTCGTACCGTACCTGTCATCTTCATTCCAATCTTCAAATCGTCAAATGTCTTCACATCTTGCCTAAATATTACAGGTGGTGCTTCTTCTCTTGGATCTCTATTAGGTTTTTATCTCCTCAACTATTTCGTTTAATGCGATTTCGCTTACTCCAAGCTCAGATGCCATTTTTTTCAGACTTTTTCGTAATTTCCCTATCAAAATCGTCCTTTTCTTTGAGCGCCGCAAGTGCCTGCAGCCCTTTTTGCGCATGCTCTGTTTTCTTGTTCGATCGATATTTGCTGCAAATTATTCGCTCTATATCCTTTGCTCCGCCGGATGCCAGCTTGTTTTTGTCTATATTTAAAGACGACAATCGTTTTCTGCAAGCTCGTAGCTTTCCGGATGAATTGCCGTAGCATCAAAAGATTCTTCGCACCGTTTATACGCAAAAATCCTGCGCATTGCTTAAATGTTTTTTTCTCCGAGCTTTGCCACTTTAAGTAGCTCTTTTCGCTCTGAAAAATCTCCTTTTTCTTCCCTGTATGCAACTATGTTTTTTGCAATTCCCATATTGATTCCGGCAACATAAGAAAGTAGCGAAGGAGATGCCGTATTAAGCTCTACGCCTACTCTGTTTACACAGTCCTCCACAACATTTGAAAGTGCATTTTCGAGTCTACTTTGATTTATATCGTGCTGATATTGTCCGACACCTATGCTTCTTGGAGATATTTTTACAAGCTCTGCTAGCGGATCTTGAAGCCTCTTGCCGAGCGACATCGCTCCTCTTGTTGTAACATCAAGTTCCGGATATTCCTCACTTGCCAGCTTCGATGCCGAATAAACGGATGCTCCCGCTTCGTTTACAATTGTATATTTCAAATTGTAGTTATTTTTAATAAAGTTTGCGACCACCTCCTCGGTTTCTCTAGAGGCAGTTCCATTACCTATAACTATCAAGTTTATGTTATATTTTTTTCTACCATTTTTGTAAGTATTCTTTCCGTACCCGCAATATCCTCTTTCGGCTTTGTCGGATATATAGTAGCATATGCAAGCAGTTTACCGTTTTTCGGACAATACCGCAACCTTACATCCTGTCCTATATCCTGGATCTATACTTATGATTCGTGCGCCTTTCACAGGTGGTACCATAAGGAGCTTTTCAGTATTCTTTGCAAATAACTTGACAGCTTCCTCCTCAGCCCTCTGCGTGAGCATATTTCTAATTTCCCTTTCAATGGACGGTGCAAGTAACCTCTTGTATGCATCCGTAATAGTCTTTCGGATAAGCGGTTCAAAAATAGAATTTTCATTTGTAATCACTATTTTTTTGCTATTACAAACTCCATAAGTTCAGTTTCAACTTCCAGCTTAACCTTTAGAATTTTCTCTTTCTCACCTCTGTTTATAGCAAGTATTCTATGATTCGGAATATCTTTGACATTCTCTTTGTAATCAGCATACATCTCAAATACATCTACGTTTTCCTCATCTATCACGCTTGTTTCGATGATTGCCGTGTCAAATGTCTTTTCGCGCACGGATTCGTTGCAAAGCGTATTGTCTGCAATCATCTCCGCTATTATATCGCAAGCTCCCGAAATCGCATCTTCTATAGTCAAAACCTCAAGTTCCTCGTTTACATAAGCTGCAGCTATATCCTCAACGCTTCCCTCCGAAAGTTCCTGCGCAAAGATAATAAGCGCAAGAGGTTCGAGTCCCTTTTCCTTTGCTTTACTTGCCTTAGTCGCTTTCTTCTGTTTATACGGCTTATACAAATCCTCCAAACGCTGGAGCACCTCTGCTGCCTTAATTTCAGCTTCAAGCTCATCAGTTAGTTTCCCCTGTTCGCTTATAGACTTTATAATTTCTTCCTTTCGTTCTTCCAGATTGCGCAGATACACAAGCCTGTCGTACAAATCTCTAAGCACCACATCCGAAAGCCCGCCCGTTACCTCTTTTCTATATCGTGCGATAAAAGGTATCGTATTTCCGTCATCTATTAAGTCTATAGTCGCCTCTACCTGATTTTCCTTAATCGTAAACTCACTTGCCAATTTTTTAACTATGTCCATTTTTTCTCCTAATTACCCCTACAAACTCTGCTTCAATTTTTCATTTATAAAATAATCCAAATCTCCGTCCATTACCGCAGAAACATTGCCGTTTTCAGCTCCCGTTCTATGATCTTTCACCAAAGTGTACGGTTGAAATACATATGAACGAATTTGGCTCCCCCAAGTATTCTGAGAATAATCGCCTTTTAGCTGAGCCAAATTCTCCTTTTGTTCTTCCTCCGCAAGCTCCGTCAACTTTCCTATCAAAATTTTCATTGCCATATCTTTATTTTGATATTGGCTCCTTTCATTTTGGCAGGTTACCACTATGTTGGTAGGCAGATGCGTTATTCGAATCGCAGAATCCGTCTTATTTACATGCTGTCCGCCGGCACCGCTTGCCCTATATGTATCTATTTTCAAATCTTCCGGCTTAATATCTATCTGTATATCATCTGGCAGCTCAGGTATTACCTCAAGAGAAGCAAAAGATGTCTGGCGTTTACCCTGCGCATTAAAAGGAGAAATTCTGACAAGGCGATGTACCCCCCGCTCATTTTTGAGATAACCGTATGCGTTTTCGCCCTCAACCAGCACAGTCGCACTTTTAATGCCCGCTTCCGTATCGTCTTGCAAATCAAGCACCTTACATTCGTATCCCTTAGCAGCAGCCCACCTTGTATACATTCTGAGCAGCATCTGCGCCCAGTCCATTGCCTCTACTCCGCCTGTTCCCGCATGGACTGTAAAAATAGCGTTGTTTGCGTCGTGCTTGCCGCAAAGCAATGTGGCAATTTTGAATTCCTCCAGACTCTCCTTTGCCTCCGTATAAAGGCTCATCACTTCTTCCGCCAGAGTTTCGTCATCGATAGCAAGCTCAAGCATTTCTTTCGTAGTTTCAAAATCGCTTTTCAGTTTTTCAAACAAATCTCTCTTTTTTTCCAGAGCTTTTTTTTCTTTTAGGACTTTTTGTGTTCTTTCCTGATCTTCCCAAAATCCTTCTATTTGAATTTCCAGTTCAATTTCCGACAATCTTACCTCTATTGAAGCGATGTCAAAGAGAGTCACCGACTTCCATTAGATTTTGCATAGTTGTACTTAGCTCATATCTGATATTTTCAAGCTGTAACATATCGTTCTCCTATCTTAGTTCTTGCCGCAGCAATTTTTATACTTCTTTCCGCTTCCGCAAGGGCAAAGGTCATTTCTTCCAATTTTTTCACCCTCTCCATATGTTTGCTGTTTATGAGCATCGACTTCCTTAGTCTGCTCACCCGGCAAGCTGCCTTCCTGATAATCCTCTTTTATGTCCTTGCCTCCCGCAATTACCTGCTTTCTTTCGGTATTTGTCTGCAATGTAACATTGTAGCAGAACATTACAGTTTCTTCCTTGATTTGTTGTATCATCAGTTCGAACATATCGAAACCCTCGTGCGCATATGCAGCCGCAGGATCCTGCTGACCTAATGCACGCAAGTTGATACCGTTACGAAGCTGATCCATATCGTCGATATGATCCATCCATAAATTATCAACTACCCTGATTAGAATCATCCTCTCAAGATCTCTCATCCTTTCAGGTGTGATTTCCTTTTCCTTAGCTTCGTACAGTCTTTCAAATTCTTCGATTATGCTTTCTTCAAGTCCTGTTACTGTAAGATCTTCTATTTTCGAAAGGTCGACAGCGTTTTTAAGTTCAAAGCTGCCGCATAGTTTAGCAAGGTTCTTTTGGAGGAGTTCCAAATCCCACTCCTCTGCATATTTATATGCAGCTGTTGCAATTCTTACCTGCTCACCTACAAGTTCTCTCATCATGTGATTGATATATTCCTTTAAATCCTCACCGAAAAGAACTCTGCGTCTTTCTTCGTATATTATCTTTCTTTGCTTATTCATTACATTATCGTACTGCAACTCATATTTTCTGATATGGAAATTTCTGCCTTCCACTCTTTTTTGTGCAGCTTCGATACGCTTTGTAAGCAGTTTCGCTTCGATTGCTTCTCCTTCTTCAACGCCAAGTTTTTCAACCATTCCTTGCATCTTTTCTCCGCCGAACAGCCTCATAAGGTCATCTTCAAGCGATAAGAAAAACTGTGTTGAACCCGGATCTCCTTGTCGTCCTGCACGACCTCTAAGCTGGTTATCTATACGCCTTGATTCATGTCTCTCCGTACCGATTATACAAAGTCCGCCAAGCTGACGAACTTCTTCATGCTCAGGCTTTCTTTCTTCGGAAAACTGCGCATTAAGAGCCGTAAATACTTTTCTCGCATTTAGAAGCTCCGCATCGTCGCTTGCTACAAACGAAGTCGCAAAAGAAATCTGTTCATCGTTGAATCCTTGCTTTTTCATTTCCCTTTTTGCTTCAAATTCCGGATTTCCTCCAAGCAATATGTCTGTACCTCTACCTGCCATATTCGTAGCGATAGTAACCGCTCCTTTTCTTCCGGCTTCCGCTATTATTTCAGCTTCTCGTTCATGCTGCTTCGCATTAAGTACATTGTGCTTCACGCCGCGCTTTTTCAGCATATCACTTATGACTTCGGATTTTTCGATTGAAATCGTACCTACCAAAATAGGCTGCCCCGTCGAATGTACCTCTGTAATTCTGTCAACGATAGCGTGCAGTTTGCCCTTTTCGGTAGAATATACGCTATCTTGTAAATCCTCTCTTTGGATAGGTTTGTTAGTTGGAATGGCAACTACATCCATATTGTATATTTCACGGAATTCGTCTTCTTCGGTCTTTGCAGTACCTGTCATTCCCGCAAAGTTTTGATACATTCTGAAATAGTTTTTGAAGTGTAATAATTTGCAAGCGTCTTTGATTCCGAACGTACCAACATTCCTTCTTTCGCCTCTATCGTTGATTTGAAAGCCCGTTGCTGTATCGTCTACCGAACATCAATCGTCCTGTAAACTCATCGACTATCACTATTTCATCGTCTTTAACTATATAGTCGACATCCCTTTTCATCAAATTATGAGCTTTTAGAGCCTGTAAAACATGGTGATTTATTTCCATATTCTCAGGATCTGAGAAGTTTTCAATATTAAAATTGCTCTCGCAACGGCTTACACCTTCTTCTGTCAAAGATACCGTATTTTCCTTTTCATCTATCGTAAAATCAACCTCGTTTTTAGCGTCTGGACGAATTTGTCCGCTATAGCATATAAATCGGTTGACTTGTTTCCCTCTCCAGATATAATAAGAGGGGTTCTCGCTTCGTCTATCAATATGGAATCGACCTCGTCGACTATAGCAAAATTCAGGGTTTCACGCTGCGACATCTGCTCCTTATACATTACCATATTGTCCCTTAGGTAATCGAAACCGAATTCGTTGTTTTGTTCCGTATCGTAATATCCGCATTGTATGCGGCTTTTTCTGGCATCACCTACTACCGAGATGTATCACACAACCTACTGCAGGCTCAAAAATGTGTAGAGCTTACCCATCCATTCCATGTCTCGCTTTGCCAGGTAATCGTTGACAGTTACAACATGAACTCCCTCACCGCTAAGAGCGTTCAAATAAGCAGCAAGCGTAGCAACCAAAGTCTTACCTTCACCTGTTTTCATTTCTGCTATGCGGCCTTGATGAAGCGCCACACCGCCTATCAGTTGTACTCTAAAATGCTTCATTCCGAGGCTTCTTACAGCACCTTCTCTACATACTGCAAATGCTTCCGACGGCAAATCATCTAAGGTTTCTCCTTGCGTATCTATCGCTAAACTCCTGCGTTTTAGCATCGAAGTTCATCATCCGAAAGTTGCTGCATCTGTTCGTCGTAACTTTCTACCTGTCCCACAATTTTTCAATTTTCACTTCCTTGATCGTTCAAATCGCCAAAAGATCATTTTCCATCAACCCCATTTTTACCTCTCTTTATTTTGTATCTTCTTTATCTTCACTTTTATCCAATACTCTAACATTTATTTCGATAGCCTTTTTCCGTCAGGTTTCATTACTTTTACAAACAGATTTCATATTCAAAGCTGTCCCCTACTTGCGAGCAGTTGTCCAAATGCACCCGACCCAGCCGTTCACTGTACTTATGCTAAGCTCTTCTTCCTTAACATTGAAAAAGTCGAACATTTTTTCCACGCTGGTCGCGCCTTGAACACGATAGCTTCCGTCGTAAATTTGAAGTATATCCTTGGATATCGTAAGGTCGTGTTCATCGAATATTTCTCCTCAAGCTCCTCGATTATATCTTCCATTGTTACGATTCCTTCGGTTCCTCCATATTCATCAATTACTATGGCTATGACTCTTGGCATTTTTTAAACGTTTTAAAAGCTGCGCAATTTTTACAGAACCCGGTGTAAATACGACCGGCATTATATAATCTCGCAGGTCATGATTTTCTCCAAGAATAAAATTGTGAAAGTCCTTTTGATGAAGCACTCCTATGATTTTATCCATATTTTCTTCATAAACCGGAAGTCTGGAAAATCCCGTTTCCAAAAACAGTTTCGCAATTTCAGCCCTGTCCTCATCTACCTCTACGGCTTCGACATCCACTCTCGGAGTAAGCACATCGTACGCTTCAAGCTCGTTAAACTCTATCGCATTTTGTATAAGCTCGCTTCTTTCCTCATCTATTGTTCCTTCGGTTTCAGCTTCCTCAACCATAGTTATAAGCTCATCATCCGTAATCCCCGAATCTGCACTTGTTCTGAAAAGCCGCATCGTAAACTGCTTCCAATATATAAACAATGCCGTAATCGGTTTGAATATAATCACAAAAAAATTTAACAGCGGCGCAGCGAACATAGAAAATTTTTCAGGATTGTCCTTTGCCAGACTCTTCGGCGTTATCTCTCCGAAAATCAATACCGCAAGTGTTATTACAACAGTTGAAACCGTAGGTCCGTATGTTCCGTACAATTTTACAAACAATACTGTCGCTATAGATGTCATAGTAATATTTACTATATTGTTGCCAATCAAAACCGTAGTCAAGACATTGCCGTAATTTTCCACAAGTTTCAACACCAATTTTGCCTGCATATCTCCATTTGATGCCTGTTTTTTAATTCTTAGCTTGTTCAAAGATGTAAATGCTGTTTCCGTGGCCGAAAAATATGCAGATAACAATATCAACACTACTATTGCTATGGTGAATTTGAGCATATAGCCTCCTATAATTCATTCTTAACAATTTATTGTGCCAAATTTTTCTAACATTTGAAAAGGCTAAAATCTTACTTTCACATAATACTCACAAAATAAGTGCGGAGAGCATACACCCTCCGCACTTATTTTGGGTTTATAGTATTATCGCACCTTAACTATGTGCTGAATGTTCTCATCATCAATACTCACTATATTGAAATCGTTTCTCGTTACTTTCTTGACCTCGTAAAGCGCCTGATCGGCTTTTTCGAAATAGTCTTCGATACTGGAAGATCCGTCGAACAATCCGAAGCAAACTCCCTGTGTTACAGTAACAACATCCGAAATTTTCGAAAACTCATGTTCAATATTACAGCTAAGTACTCTACCTTTAAGTGTCGCCACCATATCGTGAATTTCAGATTTTGAATAACCTGTATAAATTATTACAAATTCATCTCCACCGTATCTACACGGGAATATATTTTCGCTTTCCGCGGCAATGGCACGCATTTCACCGGCTACCATTTGTAAACATGTATCTCCTGCCGAATGTCCGTAATTGTCGTTGTACTGTTTGAAAAAGTCGATATCCAATATCTCAAGTGCAAAAGTTTGCGGCGTTTCAAGCAATTTACCATAAAGGCTCTGCGTATACGTATAGAAAGCCGCTCTGTTCGGCAGATTCGTAAGTGCATCCGTTTCGGACTTCTTGCGTAAACTGGTGGTTTCCTCCAGCGATATAAGCATCTGATTTATGCTGTCGGCAATCAGGCTCATCTCATCCCTTGTATTGAGTTTCAGAGGCTTTTCCGGCAGATTACCGCTTTCTATTTGCTTCAAATATCTAACTATTATCTTAATCGCCGATGTCCATTTCAGGGTTATCAATACCATAAAAAATCCTGAAATAATTATCGCAAACAAAGTTGCATACGATATTTTATTTACCGAAGATTTTATCTGCGCCTGAAGTTCAGTTATATTTCTGCCTACAACCATCGCTCCGACTATATTTCCCTGCGCATCGAACAAAGCATTGTAAAGGCAGTAAATCCTCCTTCCCGCAACAACGGCTTCTCCCGCGTAAATCCAGTTCTTGTCAAGTGCATCCGCCACATTTTTGGCGATATAAGTTCCTACAATAGATTCGCCCTCGGGGCTTTTCGTGCTCCCCGCTACACGCAGATAATGTCCCTCGGCATACCCTGCCGAACTCGCAGTTGCCTTTACATAAGAAAGCTCAGCGTCTTCGTCGAGCATAAATACATACGAAAACGTCCCCGTCTTTCTTTCAAGCTCAAAAAAAGGGGCAAGATTAGCGTTTTGTTCAGTGCCGTCGCCAATTAACAGATTACCGTAATATATCTTATCATTTTCTATTCTCCACCTTGCGGAATCATCCTTGCTAGCAAATCTTCCAAATATACTACATCCGAGTGAGGCCTTCTCAGCATCATAGTTTCTTCCAGATTAAGTAACAACCGACATCACTGCCAAATTTATAAATATGAATAAGCCTATAGAAAATATCAAATAGATAAGGATTAATTTGGAATGTAGAGTTCTGAGCAGCAGAAATTCTCTAATTTTTGTTCTAATGAGATGGTTTTTGATTCCATTTTCTCTAATTTATAAATACATTTAAATATTGCGCTCATTTTGTCATTGCTTCCAATATACCCTTTTTCCTGAAACTTAAAACATTTTCCTGCTTTACAATCATATTTCAAAGCGCATTACTTCAGGGAAACACGTATTTTGGTACTGCGGACAAGTGTAACATTCAAAAATTCAGGGACTTTCGGTCCTTTGTATACTCACAAATCCCTGCTTTGCAAAAAACTTAGGTGCTCTCGCTACAAGATAAAGCAAATTACCGTTTCTCCGTTTTATTTCGTCAATCGCAGTATTCAAAAGCTCCCTTCCGAGATTGCCCTTTCTATACCGCTTATCCACTGCGATTCCGTCGATGATATACTCGCCTTCTCTAAACCCCAGCGTGATGCCGCCAATAAGCTCACCGTCGCTTCTAATCGCCCTCCAATTTTTTATTATGGGCGGAAGCTCCTCGTCTTCCAAATCTATCTCCAAATCGTTTGCATAGTAAAAATACTTAAGTTGCAAATAATCGCTTGTTTCTTCTATTTTGTAACTGATTTTATCTATCGCATTTTGCATATAAACTCCTTTATAAACTACATGTCCAGAGCGTAAATTAACATCGAAATTGCTGCAATGCCTGCTGTTTCGGTCCTCAAAATCGCTTTCCCAAGACTCACGGAAATCGCACCCGCTTTTTTTAGCATTTCGACCTCTTCAATTTCAAATCCGCCTTCCGGTCCTATTATTACCGCTACTTTTTGGGGAGAAATGCGATTTTCCCTAAGCTCACTCTTTATACTTGCTTTTCTTTCATCCTCATAAGCCAGCAAGACTAAATCAAACTCATCGAGCTTCCCGATAAGCGACTTCATATCCTCACAATTTTCAACCTTAGGAATTATTTTTCTTTTACTTTGCTGCGCCGCTTCTTTGGCTATTTTTTGCCACCTATCCGTCTTTTTGTTAGCTTTTTCGCTATCCGAATTGATTGAACGCCTAAATATGCAAGGTATTAGCGTACCTACTCCAAGTTCAACCGCCTTTTGCCTATAAGCTCCATTTTTCCCTGCTTCGGAAGCCCCTGAACGAGCGTAATCTCAACTTTCGGTTCTCTATCTTCCGATAATTTTTCACAAATTTCGCACACGACCATATCGATGTCGCTTCTAAAATTTCCGCAATATACTCATTTTTCGATACCGTCCGAGATTTCGATTTTATCGTTTCTCTTTAAGCGCAAAACTTTCACGATGTGATGCACATCTTCCCTATCAGTAATAAAAATTTTGTCGCCCGTTATATCTTCCCTTTTTACAAAAAATCTATTCAACTTTACTCCTTGCCGCTATTGCGCACCATTCTCCCTGTTCTAAAATTTCAATTATCTCAAAACCGTTTTTTTTAAGCTCGTCTATTACCTGCTCTTCCTTTTCAATCAATATCCCTGAGCTTATAAAAACCCCGTCCGTATTCAAATGTTCGTTGACGCTTTTGGCAAGAAACATTACTAAATCCGCCATCAAATTTGCAACCACCAAATCTACCTTTACATTAAGTCCTTTTGTCAAATCCCCCTGAATTACGCTGACATCGCAAATTCCGTTCAGCTTTAGATTTTCCTTTGCTATTTCGACACATACATCATCTATATCCACTGCCAAAACGCTTTTTATACCGAGCTTTTTAGCTGCGATAGAAAGAATACCGCTACCCGTTCCTACATCGAGCATGCTCTTCGAATACGCATATTTTTCAAGCAATTTTATACACAGCGTAGTTGTTTCATGTGTGCCCGTTCCAAAAGCCATACCGGGATCAATATTGATTACCAGCTCATTTTCATCTACCTTTTTGTATTCTTCCCAGCTCGGTTTAATCGTAATTTTGTCTGTAATTCTGGCAGGTTTAAAAAATTCTTCCAAAACATCTTTCCAGTCAGCTTCATTTACACTGCTTAACATTTTAACATCTTCAAATGTACTTTCATTCAAGATATTTTCAATTTTGCTTAAAGTTAAAAGACCGGCTTCGTCTTTGCTCACATACAGATGCACCTTCGCATACTCACTTTTTTGTAGCAACTTAGCATCTATATAATCCCACTCATACGCTTCTTTTTTATTCATAAGCAAATCTACATCGCTCGGATCTTCTATAGCAAGTTCAAATATGTCCATTGCATAAAGCTCATTAACCAAGTATTCCAATTTTTCCGGTGTACCGTAAGCGTAATCTGCGTATAATCCATTATTTACCTCTTATTCTACAAATTTTAAACACACGGGAAGTATCAACATCCGTTTCCCCGTTTCTCTTTTTATTCAGCAATTCCAGTATTTCATCAAATACCTTTTCTGTAATCGGATACCTATATACCATGATTGCCGATATTATCGCACATACTCGGTATAGCGTAAAGCGTTTTCAGCCAATCCAAAGTAAGTGTGCTTTGAATGCGTACCGCACCGTCAAACTTTGAATATTTGAGCATTTGTCCGAGCATCAAAAGTCCGAATGCCTCCGATGTCGATTCTGCGATAGCCTGAAACGAAACTATTGCACCCTGCCGCTGAATTCCGTTCACAAGCTCATCAAGCTCGCATATATCGCAAAACATTGCAGGCATCATCACCGCTAACATACTGCGCCAAGTCCGAATGCCATGAGCGCAGTGCCGCGCTCATCGTTAACTCAACTATATGTAACGCAAGCATCATCGCGCCGCAAATTCCCATTCCTACAACAAACTGCGTTCGCTTATCATATTTTTTACTAAGAGCTGAAAGTATGGGCAGGAATATAAATCCCGCAAACGGCTCCACCGCCATCAATATACTTATTTGTGCCCTCGAAAGTCCCATATTGTAGGTGTAATAATAAAGTCTATCAGCCAGCAAATATAGTATTTGCTATCAAATATGTTACCGCCGCAACGACCAGGCAATTAAACGGCATCAATCTTTTTAGCGTGAAACGATTTTAAAACTCCGTCCTTATATCCGGAATTGTCCTCTGCGAACTCTCCTTTGGAATTTATAGCTGCGCTTCCTACAATCAAAACCGTTACTACTATTGCGGCAATTAAGGCTGCGGTAAGCTGCCAAGCCTTACAGGCATCACTTCCGAGCATTTCGAATTTTTCCACCAAAATGAATGGCGGTGAACAGCTCTATCGCCATTCCCAATGTGTTTCCGGCATACGCGAAGCCTCTTAACTTACGCGTTCATTATCATGCTAAGCTCCGCCCCCCACGCAAGCAAAGGTATGAAAAACGACGAAAAACCCGTCCAAAAAAGGAGGGTTACCACAAAATAATAAATGTTTTTTATCGACTCACTTCCACTGATTTTTGTAAACAGCAGAACCGTAAAAATTCTCGGAAATTCGAAAAGCATTATAAAAATTCGCGCTCGAAATTTGAGCGAACATTGTCAAAATACGCCCTATCAGATGCGAAACATACAGAATCCCAAATAGCACCAAAAGCAGCGATGAAACCTGCCACTGTCGGAGCAAGTCCCACCACTGTCGTTGCAAAGAACAGGAAAAATGTGCCAAACAGAAAATACAAGCATTGATCTGCTATCGACATTATTCCATATGCTGTTTTGGTTCTTAAGGAGAGCTTCATTTGAACAATTCCCTCACTCAATTTCAAAAAGTTGCTTTTCTTTCCGAAATTCTCATCACCATGAATCCTCCAAACTGCTTTGGGTTTTCTTTTGAGTCAGCACTCGGTTTGGTAGGAATTTCAATGTTTGCACGAACATATAAATCTCCGACTGAGAGTTTTCGTGTTCCTTTACGCCTTTCCTTTTAGCCTGGACTGCCGTACCGCTTTGCGTTCCCGCAGGCACTATGTATGCTAACCGTTTCTGTAGTGTCGGCACTTTAAGCTCATCTCCCGATTGCCGCCTGCGCGCAGCTTGTCGGGTAGTCTATCCACAAATCCTGCCCGTCTCTTTTGAACAGTTTATGCGCGGCTTAACTCTAACGACGATACACAGTCTCCGTTAGGCCTCCGTTTGAAGCTCAGTTCTTGATATCTTTATAGATATTACAGAACCCGTATCGGCTCACAGGTATTTCTATGTTCGGCTTCACGGTCTTTTAGTTTTCCGCTGCCGCCGCATTCCAGAGCAAGGTGTTTCCGATGACACTGCCGCTGCATGGCAGTTCGGACAAGCACTTGCGCTTTGGAGATGTCCCAGCTACCACAGTTCGTTGTGCATGGTGCGTACCTCACCCTGTACCGATTGCATTGCGGGCAAGTTTTCTTTTGCTGTGCAGCCGCGGCTCGCTTCCATGGCACTTTTCCGCAGCTTACAGCACCCATTCAATCAATTTCTTTCTTCACGCCGGAATGCGCTTCATTAAATTCGATAACAACTTCCTGCTGCAAATCTCTCTACCTGTAGTGGGCATGTATTCTGCTTCGTCTGCCGCTCGAAGTCCGCCACCGAGACATATCTCAAACATATCGAAGATGTCACTCCGCTGCGGAAAATCCGCCGCCGCTACGTCCTCCAGAGCGGCCCCTCCTCCAAGCCGGCATTTGGATCTACCCCTGCATGTCCGTATTTTATCGCACGCCTTTCTCCGAATCAGCGAGAGAGGACTGCGTATGCTTCGTTTTATTTCTTTTAAACTTTTCGCTCCGCTTGTTCAGGATTCTTGTCCGGAGATTTGCTACATAGCCAGCTTTCGAAAACGCGCTTTTGAGTTTCGCTGTATCGCTGGCTCGCTTTAGCACACCTGTACTTCATAGTACTCCTCGCTTTATTTGCCATCTTTCAGCGGTCTTCAGCAATCAGCTTTCACTTCATAATCAGCATCAGCTACATTGTCGTGCTAGTCCTTCGCTTTGCGCTCGAAGCACTACCTGTTCGAATCCGCACTGCCGCCTACAGGCCTGCGCTCGCTGGAAGCCTGCTCGCACAGCAGCCGATATCGCCATGGAACTTTTCCAGTCAGCTTTTCGGTCTTTGCCTGTAATATCGTCTCTCTTCCCTTCGTAAGCGCCTTTTAAGATTCATCTTTGGCTTCGTTTGTGCCGCTTTTTCGTCTTCGGATATTGGGCCTTCAAGTTTGCCAAGTTCTTTTCAGTTTCGTAAACAAGGCTTTCCGCCCTATGCTCTTCAATTTCCTCTTTCTTTTTCTCTTATCTTCTTTCTACGCATACTGCGCAGCTTCTTTTACCTTGGCATTGATTTGCTTCCTCTGAAAAGCAGTATTTGAAGATGTGATAGTGATTCTTTTGCTCCTTCCTGTTTCCAAGGTCTTTTGCACTTGCATTTACTGTACGCGTTTGAGTCTATATCAAAGTAACCTCAATCTGTGGTATTCCACGAGGTGCAGGTGGAATTCCGGTTAGTTGGAAGCGTCCAAGTGTTGTATTTCCTGACGCCATCTCTCTTTCACCTTGCATTACGTGAATGTCTACCGCTGTTTGATTGTCTGCAGCTGTTGAGAATACCTGACTCTTCTTTGTAGGAATAGTAGTATTTCTTTCGATTAAAGCTTTGTTGCAGCTCCGCCAATGTTTCGGTGATAGTGAAAGCGGTGCTGTCAAGCAAAAGCACATCGTTTACTTCTCCCGTCAATACTCCCGCCTGTATAGCCGCACCGATCGCAACGCATTCATCAGGGTTTATGCCTTTGAAAGGCTCTTTACCTGTTACTTTCTTAACAGCTTCTTGTACTGCAGGGATTCTTGTGGGGCTCTCCTGCAATATTGCCTTTGCTATATCATCGTTTGCGACCTTCGCGTCAGCCATAGCCTTTTCATACGGTTCTGACTGGTTCTGTTTACCAAAGTCGACGATGGCTGCTCGAACTTTGCATCTTGTGATATCCATATCCATATGCTGGCGGTCCTTCTGCCGTTACTGCAGTGAACGGAAGATTTCGTTGACCCGTCTGCGCGCTGAAAGCTCTTTCTTTTGCACGCTTTTCTGCCGCTTACTTTCAATCGTTGATGCGCCATTTTGTCGTTTCTGAGTCGATGCCGTGCTCTTTTGCGAATCGTATCTGCCATATAGTCAATCAGGACCTTATCGAAATTATCTCACCGAGCTTTGTATCTCCATTTTGTGTACGTACCTCCAAATACTCCATCCCTAAATCCAGTATAGTCGTCGATGTACCGCCACCAGGTCATATACCCAAATCTTATGGTGTTCAGTGTCTTTATCAAGTCCGTATGCAAGAGATGCAGCCGTAGGCTCGTTTATTATTCTCTTAACCTCAAGTCCTGCGATTTTTCCTGCGTCCTTAGTTGCCTGTTTTTGAGAGTCTGTAAAAGTATGCAGGTACTGTAATTACAGCTTCTGTTACCTTTTGTCCCAAATAGCTCTCAGCATCCGCTTTCAGCTTTGAAAGTATCATAGCGGAAATATCCTGTGGTGTGTAGCTCTTTCCGTCTATTTCTACCTTGTAATTTGTACCCATGTGTGTTTTGATAGAAGATATAGTTCTGTCAGGATTGGTTATCGCCTGTCTTTTAGCAGTTTCTCCAACCAATCTTTCTCCACCTTTTGTAAATCCCACTACCGACGGTGTAGTTCTATTTCCTTCCGCATTTGCGATTACTACAGGTTCTCCTCCTTCTAGTACCGCTACGCACGAGTTTGTTGTTCCTAAGTCGAATTCCTATTACTTTTCCCATTTTTGTACCTCCTAATTTGCAACCTTTACCATAGCTGCTCTTATTACCTTTCCATTTCACTTATATCCTTTTTGTAATGCAAGCACACCTTTCCGCTTTCGTATTCGTCGCTGTCTTCGACTGCGACAGCCGCATGGAATTGGGATCGAAAATCGATTCCCAAAGACTCTGTTTCTTCAAGTCCGTTCTTTTTAATATATCCCAAAACAGTTTGAAGATATTAGCCATGCCGTCTTTGTATTTTTCATCTTGACACTCACTTTCCAGCGCGCGTTCAAAAATTATCCAAAATTGGCAAGCTCCTTCGCCAACTTTTCATTTGCAAAGGTGTAGATATCACTCTTCTCCTTTTCTACTCTTTTTGTAGTTTTTGAAAAATCTGCAAGTAATCTCAAATACTTGCTATCTTCATCCTCTGTTTTTCTTCTTTTACATCGGATTCAATTTCTGCTTCGTCAGCAGTTTCTTCACTTTTCACTGCCTCTTCTTCGCAAATTTCATCCTTTATTTCTTCTTGTGTATTGTTTTCCTTCATCAAAACTTCCTTTCATCACCGATAAATTTGTCATAAATCATCATCAAATTGTTCAAATTGCGTATTTCCTGATAGTCTAAATGTATTGTTCAAATTCTCGGTCATATACTCTATCACAGAAGTAACTTCGTCGTATTTCATTCTCGTAGGTCCTATTACACCGATTTTACCTACCAGCTTGCCGTCAACATGGTAGCTTGCCGTTATAAGGCTGCAATCCTGCATCAAATCGTCGGAATTTTCCTCACCGATTGTGATTATCACTCCGCCGTCCCTATTGATAAGTTTTTTTGTGAAATCTTCTTTTTTGTCGAGTATTTCCAAAAATTCTCTAGCCTTATCAATATTTGTATACTCCGGTATAGAAAATATATTCTTAAGCCCGTCCATATACAAGTTGACATTCAGCATGCTTTCGAGCGTTCTCACAAAATTCGGCATTATATTCTTTGCAAGTGCATTCATTGCCACGATATCCGTTTCAAAATTTTTCGATTATATCTGCTGTCATGACTTCGCTTACCGTTTTGCCTCTAAAATTACTACGGTCAAATTTTTTGAAAGAAGCTCAAGTCCTTCCTCAGTATATGGCACTGTCAGCTTTAAAGTCGTGTTTGAAACTTTACCGCTTTCCGCTACTATCATCATCACAACCGTATCTTCATCTACCGGCAGTACATTTATATACTTTAGCCTGTCCTCCTGCTGATTCGGTGTCAGTGCGAACGATGTGAGATTGGTAATTTCAGAAAGCAGACTCGCAGCATGCCTAATCGTTTGTTCGAACTCTACGATGTTGCTTTGCAATTTTTGAGATATTTCCTGCTTTTCTTCTATCGAAAGTTCTCTTTTTCTCCATGAGTTCGTTCACGCCAAAGCCTTATGCTTTATCCGAGCGGAACCCTACCGGACGAAGTGTGTATGAAAAGGTATCCCATATCCTCCAAATCCACATCTCATTTCCTGATAGTCGCAGAACACGCCCAAATTATACTTTACGAGTAATGCTCTTGATCCGACAGGATTCACCTGTTTTTATGAAAGTCTCCGATGATAGCATGCAATATTTGCAGCTTTCGTTCCCTTAAATCCATAACTCATACTACACCTCCTCTCCTTGTTTGGTGTTTTGTTAGCACTCTATGTCGTTGAGTGCTAACGATATTATAAATTTACCACCATTAAAGTTATTTGTCAATACTTTTTTTGAAAATTTTTTTTATTTTTTTCTTGGGTAAATGTTTGCCTCTTCTTTCGACGCGATTGCAGCCTCAATCAAAGCCTCTACATCCAGCGCTTCTTCCGACTTTAATATCCTATCGAGTTTCGGTTTGGTAAGCGGATGCTTCGGCAAAAATACCGTACAACAATCCTCATATGGTTCTATCGAGGTTTCGAATGTTTCTATTTCTTTTGCTTTTTCAATTATATCCACCTTATCGAAGTGCAATCAAGGTCGCATTACAGAGCAATGTTACGCTGGCGTCCGTTACTACAAGTGCTTCTGCTGTCTGGCTTGCAACCTGCCCCAAATTTTCGCCTGTTATAAGCATCATACATTTTGTTTGAAGCGCGATTTTTTCGGCAATGCGCATCATAAAACGCCTCACCAATATAGTCGTTTCCTCTTCCTTGCAATTTTTAACTATAGCTTCTTGTATAGGCAGCAAATTAACAATATGCATTTTGAATCTGCCTGCATATCCCGCTATGATTTCCGCCAGTTCCTCGACCTTTTGCTGCGCCCTTTGGCTGGTATAAGGATAGGAATGGAAATGTACGGCTTCAAGTAACATTCCGCGCTTTGCCATCAAGAAGGCAGCCACCGGCGAGTCTATACCGCCGGAAAGGAGCACAAGTCCTTTGCCGTTCGTTCCGAGCGGCAGGCCGCCGAATCCCGAAACTTTCTGCTCATATATATATGATTTACCTTTTCGCACATCAACAAATAGGAGCAAATCCGGACTATGCATCTACGCTTTACAGGAACCTTACAGCCTATCAGGTACGCTTTGCTCCGATTGTTCTACCAATCTCAAGGCGATTCAATAGGAAATTCTTTTGTCCGCTCTTTTTGCTTTTGCACGAAAGTCTTGATACCGTCATCTTTAATGACGCTTCTTCATAAAAAGCAACTGCTGCCTCTCCTATTTTCTTCGCACATCGCTTTCAACTTCAAGGCGGACTTACGGATGCAGACACCGAACACTTTTTGAAATCTGCTTTATTATTTCAGCATTGCGCTGTCAGTTTCAAATGTTCTTACACCAAATATAGGGCCTTCACTTCTTTTTGTACATCAATTCACCCGATTGAGTTTAGATTTTTCTTTTATTCTTTGAGCAAGTACTCGTTCAAAAATAAGGCTATATTCGTACCTTTGAGCACCAACTTCCCCTGCTCTTACTATCAGCTCTTTCTTCTTCATAATACTTTATCCTCTTACTTAGACGATCCCAAAGCGCCTTATCTCTTTCTACCGCTTCAATCAATTTCTCAAGTGTAAAATCTATTTTCTTCTTCGTCTAAATTCGATAAACTGAATCTTATGAGCTCCCTCTGTTCTCTTTCGCTAGCCCAATAGCTGAAAGCACATGGCTTTGCTTTGAATGTGAAGAACAAGCTGAGCCTGTGGAAACATATATATCAGTTGCTCCAGCGTGTGTACGACCTCAGACTCTTACTCCCAAAAATAGAGCATTAAGTATCGAGCTTACGGAATTTCCTTGTGTAGCGATCACTCGTCGCAATATGCGAACCGTTTATTTTAATATTTTCGATATTTTTCTATTATTCCGTCAAGACAAGCGTTTTTCTCATTTTTCAATATGACTTGTCGCCCTTGCTGCCTATGCGCAGCAATTTCCGCAACTGCCGAACCCTACGATTGCGGGGTACATTCTCGGTTCGGATCTGAACCCGACTCCTGACCGCCACCAAGTATCAAAGATTGCGCATAGCTATCACCACTGCGTACAAATATGGCTCAATGCATCACTGAGCGTGTATCTTATGCCCGAAACCGTTATTATATCTACATTTGCAGTTGGGATATCCACCTTGGCAAGAGCTTGCACAAAGTCGCTATGAAATATTATGCGCTTTTCATGCTTCTTGTTGTAATCTTCTTTTAATTTAGCAATTTCAGATATCGGCTGAATAGTTCCGATTTCGTTGTTTAGCTCATTACAGAAATCAAAATCGTTCTGTCATCTATCTCTCTTTCCAAATCTTTTTATGGAAACGTGCGCTACCATCATCCATCGAGCATAACGATATCAAAACCTTCTTTTTCGAGTTTTTTCATCACCTCAAGTACACTTGGATGCTCGATTTTAGTCGTGATAATTTTGTTCCCTTCCTTTTTTCTGGCATAAGCCGCACCCAGTATAGCCGTTGTATTGGCTTCACTTCCGCCCGATGTAAAAAATAATTCCTTTTCGCTTATCTTCATCAAACCTGCAAGCTGTGTCCTTGCTTTTGACGCTTGTTCCTGAGAAAATCCGAGATTGTGAAGCGACGACGGATTCCAGCGAAATTACTCGTCACTTTCCGCCATTAAATCAACAACCTCCGCACTACGGTTTCGTAGTTGCGCTGTTATCCAAATATATCTGCATTTTATTTCCCTCTAATTACACTTTCTCCCGAAATTCAAGTTCACCCTCGTACGCAAAGAAAGACTCTGCAAATTGCCCGCTTTTAGAGTCTTTAATATTATTTTGCGAACTCAACCGCTCGAGTTTCCCTAACAACATTTACCTTTATTTGTCCCGGATACGGAAGCTCACTTTCTACCTTCTTGGCAATTTCTCTAGCTAAGTATGCAACTTCATCATCTTTCACATTTGTCGGATTTGCTATTATTCTTATCTCTCTACCTGCCTGTATAGCATATGCTTTCTCTACTCCCGGTGTCGTAACCGCTATTTCTTCAACTTTTGAAGCCTCTTTATAAACGCATCCAGACTCTCTTTTTCTAGCTCCGGTCTTGCCGCCGAAAGCGCATCCGCTGCCGTTACAAGCACCGCCTCCATGCTTTTCGCTTCGTAATCGCCGTGATGAGCAGCCATAGCATCTATTACAGCCTCTGTTTCTTTGTACTTTCTAAGTACGTCTATACCAATATCAACATGAGTTCCTTCAACGCCGTCGTGATCGAGCGCTTTTCCTATATCGTGAACAAGTCCCGCTCTCTTTGCCAGCTTTGCATTTAATCCAAGCTCGCTCGCCATAAGCCCTGCAAGATGCGCCACCTCAATCGAGTGCCTAAGTACATTTTGACCATAAGTTCTATAGCTTAAGTCGTCCTAGCAACCAATAATCTCTGAGGTGAAAGTGTGTGTTCCGACCTCAAAGGTTGCCTGTTCGCCTGCCGCTTTCATGCTTGCATTAACTTCCTTTTCAGCCTTTTCGACCATTTCCTCAATTCTGGACGGGTGAATTCTTCCGTCAGTAATCAGCTTTTCAAGTGCGATTCTGGCAATTTCTCTTTTGACTTCACTAAACGCGGAAAGTATTACCGCTTCCGGCGTATCGTCTATAATTAAATCGACTCCTGTCAATGTTTCTATCGCTCTATGTTTCTTCCTTCTCTACCGATGATTCTGCCTTTCATATCATCGTTTGGAAGAAGCACAACCGAAACCGTAGTCTCAGCGACCTGATCGGCTGCACATCGCTGTATAGCCCCTGTAATAATTTCCTTTGCCTTCTGATCGGCTTCTTCTCTTGCTTTGCTTTCAATCTCTCTAATCACCGTAGATACTTCAACTCTTACATCCTTTTCAGATATTTTCAAGTAGCAGCTTCTTTGCTTCCTCTGCTGTATATCCGGATACTTTTTCCAGTTCCGCTCTTTGCTTCTCTAAAAATCCGTCGATTTCTTTATTTTTTTCGAGCAACTCATTTTCTTTTTTCGCTATATTTTCTTCTTTTTCTCAATATTTTCTATTTTCTTATCAAGTGATTCCTCTTTTTGAATAAGTCTTCTTTCAGATTTCTGTAATTCAGCCCTTCTTTCCTTCACTTCCTTTCGAGATCTTTGCGAACTCTGATTGCATCTTCTTAGCTTCAAGAGCTATTTCCTTCTTCAATGTTTCCACTTATTTTTCCAGCATCGAGCATTATGTTCTTGGCAGCAAGTTCGGCACTGCCGATTGTTTTTCATCATTGCTTTTCTTGCAATATATCCAATCAGTACACCTGCCGCAACAGCGACAAGACATACCAATGCTATTATTCCGATATTCATTAGATTTATGTTCCTCCAATATTTTAAAATTTAATCAATATTTTTATACCTCCGACTACCTCTTTTCTTAACCTAAATATATTCCCAAAATCTTCTATAAAATAAGTTGTATATTAAAGTAATTCATCATTGATATAATATTGCCTTTTTCTATTATAATATTTATTACAAGTATATGTCAAGATGAGACGAAGGTAAAAGACAATATGAAATATTTTTAAGTTTAGTTTAAAAATATAGATAAATCACTATTAGCGCTGCCCCTTATATTTTGCAATTATTGGGATTACACTGATAAGCAGCACTGCAAAAAAACATACTTTCGTACTGGACAGTTTTGTAAAAATGCAATCAATCGCGTTTATAATCGGATTTATAACAATAGCATTTGTCCTTACGATAGACTATAAGATATTTACAAATTTTGAAAGACCGCTTTGCATATGTTCCATTTTGACCTTGCTTACAGTTTACATCCCCGGTCTCGGAATCGAGCAATACGGGGCACAGGCTTGGATAAACCTTCGTTTTATGACTTTCCAACCATCGGAAATAGTCAAAATTTCATTTGTAATACTTCTGTCCATATACTTACCTAAAAATATAAATTCTCTTAAGACATATCAAGGTGTTATCAAAGCGGCATTATATGCTGCACCGTTCATTCTGATAGTACTAAAGGACGATTTGGGAAACGCTATCGTCTTTTGTATGATTTGGCTGGCAATGATTTTCTACGCAGGTCATAGATTACAAAATTTTAGGCAAATTTGCAGCTGCATTTTGCGATTTCGCTACCGATTGTATATGGAGCTTATGGCATCTCCACACAAGACAGAATAGGTGCATTTTACACGAAAACACTTCTCTTCCGTAATTATCATGTTCTGCAATCAAAAATACCAATAGGCTCGGCAGTAAGTGCCGGCAAGGTCTGTTGCAGGTACACAAAAAGAACTCGGCTTTGTGCCCGTACAAAAATCCGATTTTATTTATTCTGTACTCGTTGAAGAAATGGGATTGATTGCAGGCACAATAGTAATAATTTTATATACTGTTTTTCTTTTTAGAATCTGCAATATAGCTTGGAATGCTAAAGACGAACAAAGGCTCACTTATCGCCGTAGGAGTTCATAGGGATGTTTGCGTTTCAAATTTTGAAAATATCGCAAACCGACTATGGGTATTATGCCCGTTACGGTATAACTTTACCATTTTTGAGTTACGGCGGTTCGTCGATGAGTTGCAAATATGGTAGCACTCGGTTTGATATTAAATGTAGATTCGCGAGTAAAACTATAGGCTTTTGGGGTTGTAAATGAAAGTCTTAGCAATAATAGCAGAGTACAACCTATGCACAACGGGCATATCTATCAAAATAAAGTGAAGCTAAAAAGCAATCAACCCCGATTTTTTGCATGCAATTGATGAGCAGTAACTTCACCCAAAGGAGAATCACTCGCTCTTGATCCAAATAGGAACAGGCTATCCCATAGCCGTCAGTTGCGGTCTTGATTTGATATTGGAGCTACCTGCTGCTTTAGCTTGCAACAATAGTGAATATTTCGCGAAAGACTCTGTCGAAATTTTAAACAGGCTCGGCGTAATAACGCACTTGGTATTTGGCAGCGAAAGCGGAAACTTGGACGAGCTTCAAGCACTGTACGCTTTTTGGTGACAGAGTTCGCAGTTTCCGCTAAGATTAAAGAGTTTCAGAACGAGATTTCGCATTTTGAGCTCGCAATACCTTACGAAATGGTCGGCGAAAAATATGCAAATCTTATGCTTAATTCAAACGATATCCTTGCAATCGAATATCTAAGACAGCTTAAGCTGACAAATAGCAGCATTACACCTTTCACCATAAAGCGCGAGGGTTCTTCTTTTAATTCAAGCACTGTATCTTCTGGTAATTTTTCTTTCCGCTACCGCAATCAGAACACTTCTAAAGTCGGAAAATAAAACACGCAGTATCAAAAAGATATTGAAAATCGTGTACCTGCTTCTGCTTTTCGGCAATTTCCACTCTTTCCTTTGAATATCTGAGCCGAATTGATGAGCGCTATTTTACGGCACTTGGCGCTATGATTTTGAACAACGAGTCCGCTTTGCCGAGCATTTTTTCTGTAACCGAGGGAATTGAAAATCGTATATGCCGCTATTTTTCGCAATCTGCGTCCTTTCCGAACTGAAAGAGTCCCTTTACTCAAAGCGCTATGCAAGTCGAATCAATCGAATTTTTATCTCACATACTTTTAGGGCTTACCAAAGAAAATATGGCGCAGTTCACAGAAAACGACTTGTACTACGCGCGCATACTGGCTTTCAACAAATCAGCAAGGTTCCTGCTAAGAGAAATCAAAAAAAACAAAGCGGAGGATCTACCTCTTATCACTAATTTAAGTAAAGCAAACGCTCCCCGCTTTGCAAAACAATCCTCTTTTAATGTTTGATATAAAAGCCGCAAATATGTATTCACTATTATGCGGAAACCGTTTGTACGGTGGCTCCGATTTTGTAAACTCGCCCAAAATGCACTAATTACATATCTTCATCTCTGCCCATCTGTGTTTTGTTCGACAGCTCTTTAATCTCTGCTCTATTCGCATTGAGTGTTGCACCGACATCTTGGAATGTAGTTTCAATCTTATTAAACATATCTGTAAAATGCACGCCATTGAGTTCATCAACCTTCTGCTGCATATTATACAATATGCTGTCTACGTACTCGTAAGTTCGCAGCTTTAACTGTCTGCAATTTTCTTCAGTAACAGCCATCAGCTCCGCCGCTCTGCGCTTAGACTGCACTACTATATCGCTGTTTTCAATGAGCACTTCCGCCTGTCTTTTCGCATCTGCGAGCTTTTCTTGACATTCCGCATCCGTTCTTTCCAAAATCCTCTGACGCTCATCCTTTATCCAACGCGCCTGCTGAATTTCATCGGGTAGCTGCAATCTAATATCTTTTATGATATCAAGTATTTCTTCAGGCTGAACCCAAACCTTTGTAGTCAGCACAACAGGAGCGCTTGTTTCCAATATCTCCTCTATTTCTTCCAAAAGTTCCAAGACATCCTTCATTGCTTTCCTCCTTAACTATAGGTCGTTTTCCGTTTTTTTCTTTTTCATAAAGGCAAGCACTTCTTTTGGTACCAACCCTTCTATATTACCGTCTAAATTAAAAACTTCTTTTATCATGCTGGAGCTTACAAACGAATACTCAGGCGCAGTCATCAAAAATACGGTTTCCACTTTTTCTGCGTACAGGCGTGCATTCATCTGCGCCATTTGCATTTCAATCTCAAAATCCGTAGTTGCCCTAAGGCCTCTGATAACAATGTCAAAACTTCCTTCGTTCACATAGTCTGCAAGCAGACCGTTAAATACTCAACCTTCATATTTGGCAATTCAGATGTTACTTCCAAAATCAACTTTTCGCGTTCTTCAAAAGAGAGCATAGGCTTTTTTGACGGATTGACGATTACTCCTACCACAAGCTCATCGCACAGCTTTGATGCCCGTGTAATAATATCTAAATGCCCGTTTGTCAGCGGATCGAAAGATCCTGCATAAAGAGCTTTCATAATATATCCTCGCTAAACATGAATCTAATATATATTTTAACACATTATCTTACATTTTAAAACAATTATTTTATTTATCGGATGTTATCTTTCAATGCTCCTGATACTCTACGAGTATTTTCGCCTTCAATGACAGAATTACGCAAATTTGTTCTGTGCTCTTTAAACTCATCACTCTTTTGAAGGTTCATAACCTTGTATTTGGTTTTCGTTTCATGCGCTATGCCGCTTGTTTGCATTTCGATACCTTGAGTATGTAAATGCGAATAATCCGATTCCGCAAAATAGCAGCACCCACCTTAAATCTCTCATAGTTTCACTAAGCTCAATTATGTCCAACCCCAAAAATAATACCAGAAATGACGCTAGCGATTCCACTAACAGGGTTGCTACCAAAAGTTTTTTGAAATACAAAGGAACGCTTCCCATCGTTTTCCTTTGTTCTGCCGATCATGCCACATAATGTAAAACACTCTTGCCATTGGACTTTTGCATATAGCTGTACAGCCAAACCGGTAGATACATAGATTTCCACGCTTCACCTTTAACTTGGAAATCCGTTCTCTCCCATCTTACTCCTCGATTGTATCCTGTTATGCTGCTATTTGCAGAATATCTCGCAATGTCCGCCGCTTGCTTGTGCGCAACACCACGAATTTGTTCAATATTAGTATCTCTTTTTTCCGATGTGAATCCTTTTAAATAATTGGAATCATACTTTACACGATTTTCCGTATCAAACGGCATTATCGAATTTATAATATTGGTTGTCTTATCTTTTGCATTAACATGTAGCTTATCCGCACTTGCTTCTATGGTTAAATCGTCTACGCCTATATCAAAATTTCTTCTGATATTATACGCATCGGCATCGTAACGGGTTTCTTCATTATCTCCACTGTCTACAGTATACTCCCTTACTAAAACTTCGCCTGTCCCCGACATGTCCATATGCGCATTGACATCCAATACCATATAAGGTAAATACACACCGCATATATTGCTTTCATCGAATTCCTGAATAAACGTCGGATGAGCGAAAAACTTTCGCGCGTTTACAAACTTTGCTATTTGCTTCTCCGCCTCTTGTTTACTTACCGAAAACGGTAGCAATGCGTCCGGCACGGCACCGTTCGGTATCTGCTTATTTATAGACAGTGTGCTTCTGCACCAGTGGCACCTTGCGGAAGTAGATGATTTAGTATCAATTACAACCTCAGCTCCGCAGCCTTCGCATTTCAAGGTAACCACATCTTGCGCATCTTGTACAATATTGGCAGCTCCGGAACTGGCAGAAACTCCTTGAAGCGAAAAAATTTCCGCATCACTAACACCGTTCGCCTCAAATTCATGTCTGCAAGAATTACATCTAAGTTTGGTTGTGTTTATATTTTGCGAAATGTCTGTGGAACCGCACTTTGGGCACTTAACAAGACCGTCTTTCGCTTCGTTATCCGTATCTGCTATATTTATATTCTCGTGCATGTTTCTAAATCCCCAATAGATTTTTCTTTACAGTATCAAATTCTTCTTGAGTAATAACTCCCGCATCCAGCAATTTTTTCATTTCTATCAACTTTGTCGTTGAATCCGTTTCAGGCGATTGTGTCTGCGCGCCGACATTTTGCTGCTGCGCATTTTGAGCTTGGAAACCTCCCAGTATGCCCAGAGCAGCTCCATGCCCATACCCATGAAAGCCATTGCTGCTCCACCACCGTTTTCGCCTGCACTTTGCAATCCTCTGGCAACAGACTGCTGCATAAACGATGCTCCGCGTGCACCCATAAGCGCATCGGATTTCTTCACATCCTTCATCAATTCCTTAGTATCTTCATCATATTCGATAGATACTATTGCAGTTCTTACTATTTCAAGTCCTCGCGACGTTCTCCACTGATAAGCCGTTTCTACAGCTTCTCCGAGAGCCTGCGCAAATCCAAGCTGATCTCCTTGAATTTTTGCCATTCGATTACCCTTGGAAGGATCGTTTGTATAATTTGAAAATGCAGCGGCAAGGCACCCTACAACCTCGTTAAAAAGTTGTTCTCCGGCTTCATTGTCCATATCTGCAAAATCAAATTCCGGTGCATTTGACGAGATGTACTTTACAGGAACAAAGTTTTTTAGGAACAATATAGGATCTACTATCTTGAGCGTATAAGTACCCCTTGTAATAGCTCCAACTTGTGTACCGAAAAATGCATCGTCCCAATAGATTTCTGACTGAGTACCGAATTTGTTATTTGGAATTTCTTTCAGATTTATATAAAACAACAATTGCTGTAATCCCGGTATTCCGCCAAATTTAAACTTTTCCCATGAAGCCTTAACCAATGAATCGACTATCGAATCTCCGGCAAAAATAGACTTCGAATGTTGTTCATCCGAAGTGAATTCAAATCCTCCAACTTCCGTTATGATGCCCGTAATCGCGCCGTCTTGAACAGTTACAGCCGCCATACCTTCCGGAACTATTACCTTACTTCCGTTAGAAATAATATTATAATTTTCCTTTGTAATTTTCGCCTCTATTTCCATTAACACCCATGAGTGCTCCTGGCACTATTGCCGCAGTAGGAGAGCTTCCACCTCTCGGTCCATAATAATCCAGCCACTGATCTGCAAATGTGCCGCCGATAGCACCGGCAAATGCCTTAATAAAACCCATAATATACCTCCTAAATGTATCTTCTTATTTCAATTTTATTTTTGTATATTTTAATATTTTTTCAAACCTTTTCCAAGCTCTCTTCGCTCGACATCGCCTAGCAAATATATCTGCTCTGTAATTATTTGTGGATGTCTATAAATGGAAATTACTACTTTCCCATAGCATTTTTCTTTGACTTTCTGATACTTGCCTATGCTGTCATCCAATTTTTCAAAAGCGGAATGTTCTGCTACAATGCTGCCGCCATCTTCCAGCAAATCGAGCGTATCAATCGTTTCAATAGCCTTTTGCATATATCCTGCTTCATAGGGCGGATCCAAAAATATCACAGACATTTTTTCTCTTATTCTTTTGCAATGCCGTAACATAATCGCCTGCAAGTAAGACAGCCTTATCCCCTACATTACAATAATCTATGTTTCGTTTTAAAAGCGAAATACTCTCTCTTCCCGAATCCGCAAAATAACAACGCGAAGCTCCCCTACTTATAGCTTCAAGTCCCAAATTGCCCGTTCCTGCAAATAAATCGCACACCGGCATATCGTAAAACTCATCGAACAACATACTGAAAATAGCTTCTTTTACCTTATCTGAAGTAGGTCTTATTTTATCGTTTTTCGGACTTTCAAGCCTTCTTCCTTTTAAACTGCCTGTTATTATTCTCATATCTTCTCCTATATTATCGCAACATTGTCGTCTTTGGATATTTCTTCAAGTTTTCGTTTCGTCATCGAATATTCCTCTCCCTGAAGCTCGGGATTTTCAGACATTATCCTTTGACATATCTTTTTGCTTGTAAAAATTCATCCATATTTTCGGGTATTCGCGCTATCTTTAATTCCGGCAGACCATGTTGTCGTTCTCCGAAAAATTCTCCCGGTCCGCGAAGTTCCAAATCTTTTTCTGCTATTATAAAGCCGTCTGCCGTTTCGCACATTATTTTTATTCTTTCATCAGCTATTGGATTTTTCTTGCTGTTTATAAGCAGACAATACGATTTTTCGCTTCCTCTTCCAACTCGTCCTCGCAGTTGATGCAACTGCGCAAGTCCAAATCTTTCTGCGTTTTCGATAAGCATTACCGTAGCGTTTGGAACATTTATACCCACCTCTATTACAACAGTAGAAACAAGCACGTCAATCTCTTTATTGTAAAACTTATCCATTATGTTTTCTTTATCCTGCTGTTTCATATCACCGTGCAAAAGAGCAGCACCGACATTTGGAAATGCTTTTTTAAATCCCTCATATACTTTCTCCGCCGAACGGACTCCTTCAAGAGCATCCGAATCGTCTATAAGTGCCGTTACAATATATGCCTGTCTACCTTTTTTTATCTCTTCGAGCAATTTGGCATACGCAAATTTTCTCTGCGGTTCAGTAAATGCAGCGGTTTCAATTTTTTGTCTTCCCGGTGGTAACTCATCTAAATTTGAGTATTTCAAACTGCCGTAAAACGCTACGGCAAGCGACCTTGGTATAGGTGTTGCAGTCATCAGAAGGACATCGACCGCTTTCCCCTTTTGCAACAGGTTCTTTCTTTGTTCCACTCCGAATCTATGCTGCTCGTCAACTATTACAAGTCCTAAATTTTTAAATTCCACATTGCCTTGTATTAAAGCATGTGTACCGACTATTACATCTATTTCTCCATTTTTGAGTCTTTGTAATGTTTCACGCTTCGCACTTTCCGCTAGATTTCCCGATAAAAGTGCCACTGTGATTCCAAATTGTTCAAATCTATTTGACACACCGTCAAAATGCTGCGCTGCCAAAAAATCTGTGTGGGCGCCATCAAAACTGCTTGATATCCGTTTTTAACCGCCTTATATAAACATACCTCAGCAACGGCTGTCTTACCCGATCCCACATCGCCTTGTAGCAGCCTAACCATTGGAAACGGCTTGTCCATATCCGCTTCGATTTCCTGCAATGCCCTCTTCTGCGCACCTGTCAGTTCGAATTTTAATGATTTTATGTACTCGCTCGTAGAAACATCGGGATTGTTAAATGCAATGCCTTCAGTATGCTCTGCCTCATATGCAAGCGTTTTCAACATTCGAAGATTTAAGAAAAAGAATTCTTCAAAAATCAGGCGTTTTTTTGCTTGCGCAAGCAATTCAAAATCTTCCGGAAAATGGATATTTTTCAAAGCATCCTCCGCACTCAAAAGCGAGCATTCCTCCATTACCGAATGCGGCACGAAATCCTCAATTAAAAATTCACCTGTCTGCAGTTGTTTCTGCCATTTTCGCATATCCAATTGACTGATTCCCTTAGTCAAGCCATATATCGGCACGATGCCCTTCTCATCTTCCAACCGTCTGAAAAAATCCGGATGCATCATTTGTTTTTTAGAATATTTCACCGTTACAGTCCCAAAAAATCCGTATTCATCTCCGACATGAAATAATTTAATCAGATACGCCACATTGAAAAACAATATCTCAAGCGATGATTCGCCGTCAAGCACTTCAATGCGCAAAAATTTCTGTTTTCCAAAACCTATGACATTTCTTTTTATGACTTTTCCGTAAATTAGTGCCTTTTGTCCCTCGCAAAGTTCAGATATGGGCGTTACCTTGCTCCTATCTTCATATCTTTTGGGGTAGTAATGCAGAAAGTCGTCAATGGTGAATATCTTTAGCTTACCTAAGGCTTCCGCTTTTTTATTACCTAGCCCCTTAAGCCTCGTAACACTATCCTTAAGCTCCATATATTACCTTTTCTCTGTTACCTTTATATTTCTTTTAACTACATTTTTGGAGAATACACCCGTTATTATCACTTCTATAGATGACGGTTTCATTCCGAATGTTTTTTCAAAACCCTCGTTTACTGCTGAAATAATGAGCTTGCTTACCTTACTTATGCTGGTTCCGAATTTAACCATTATATAAATTTTAATCGCAATTCAGCTTTCGCTATTAGTTATTTCGATTGCATTGCTGTCAGCTCCGCCGCTCATTTTGTAATATAGCTTGTTCGAGCTCTTTGCGTAATTATCTACGACAACATTATTTCCAAATACACGGACAACTTTATAAATTATTTCTGTTACCACATTTTTCGCTACCGATATTTGTCCTATATTCGTATTCTTTTGATATATCATAATCAGCTCCCACTCCGAAATATTAAAAAAGACCTGCTAATGCAGGCCCACTTTTGTTTATAAATCAGTTAGCACGGGTTATCTTATTGGATCGGATGCACCTTGTACAAACATTAGCAGTTCTAACTGTTCCATTGTCATTGATCTTAACTCTCTGAATGTTTGCATTCCATTTTCTTCTAGTGTGTCTATTTGAATGGGATACATTATTTCCAGAAACCTGTCCTTTTCCGCAAACCTCACATTTCTTTGACATATTCCGCACCTCCTTTAATATCGTCTACCTTACGGTCTTTTTTTACTCAACAAATAGCATTATACCACAACTCATATATATTACACAAGTGTTTTTTTTAATTACTGCAATATTTTTGACGAATTTACTTTATTACTGTCCCGAATGGAACTTTCCGTAATATTCAGAACGCAAAATCGACATCAAATTAAGGTCGTAGTATTTGCCGTCCTTCTTGCAAGCATTTCGTGCAAGTCCTTCATGCTTAAAAGCCCATGCTTTCATAAAGAGCTGATGCCACCTTATTTCCTTCGAAATAATCAAGGCTCACTCGTTCCATATGTAAATTTATAAAACAATAGTCGAGCATCAATTTGAGTGCTTCTTTTCCGTAGCCTTTGCCTCTTTCATTTGGATCTCCTATATAAATACGAGTAATATCGAGCGAATCGTATTCCTTTGAAAGATTGCTTATGTATATGCGTCCAAGCAAATTTTCCTGCTTGTCGCATATTGTGAACTGCAGTTTTGTCTTATCCGACATTCTCTCTACAAATTCTACAACTACCTCTTCGTAATCTCTATCGCAGTTTATACTAAAAATTCCGTAACGGCAAATTTGGTTTCCCACTTTGCAAATTGCTTGCAATCGCTAAAAACTGACGGTCTTATGATTATATTCTTCGATTCCATCGCTCGTACCTCCTTCTATGATTTATGAAGATTTTATGAAATCACTACCATTTTTTTTATTCTTGTGGTAATATCCTATATGCTACATATTATAATGAAACACCTATTACAGTATATAGCATAATTCACAAAAATAAAGACATATGTCCTAATTTTTATTAAATTTTACAATCAGGAGGATTCATAAATGAAAAAGCATAATCCGTAGTAGTTTTTAATATGCTTTATATGCTTAACTTTTCGGGATGTTTTTCTGGCGCGGCGAGTGAGCGAGAGGTGAAATCAATGAATCGGTAAATAAAATTTACTATGATTTAAAAACACCTGCACGATCGGGTGATCTTGATGCTATTAACGATTACCTCATCTCGATGGGCTGCAGCACAAAAACATTCCCGTTTCGTACGACAACCATAAAAATATCATTATGTCAAAGAAAGCCACTCATGGGCACGAAGATGATGAAACAACTTTACTCCAATGCAGTATCGGAATCCCCGACATCAAAAATTATGAAGCTGTTGCAAGCACTCTGTTCATGATGAAAAATTTAGAAGAACACGGCTTTTTGCGGGCCTTGTTGCTGCAGATACAAACGAAGACTATAGCGGCAGTGAAAATATAAGTGCCAGCTACCTTGACGCGGGACAGAATCATTAGCATTATTCAAGATAATAAAACCACTTTTGCAACGCAAAGCGCCGCTATTCAAAATTATTCCTTTTCTAAAAATTTGGCTCTAACTTCGCCCATTGGAACGCAGGCATTCGAAATTACTATCGGACCTTTTCCATACGACAGTTCAGGCAAAATTTACGGTAAACACCCGAACCCTATCAAAGAGCTTGGAGATTTTTTTGCCTACGCAAAAAGCAAAGGAATAGCGATAGAACTGGTAAATTTTAACGGTGGGAACTCCCTATACACTTATCCCGAATTTGCAAAAGCAACTTTCGTAATAAGCGCACCCGATGTAAATAAATTTAAAAAATATTTCGATAAATCCGCTGCTAAATTTTCAAAAACTTACGAATCTTTGTTTGAAAATAGCCCTTTTGTATATAACTATGCTGCAGTTTCACTCCCCAATCAAGTGATTCCCAGAGAACAAAGCACGCATATTTTCAGCTTACTATACACGATGATAAACGGTTCATTTCAAAAGGACGAAGAAGATATCCCAATATCAAATATCGTCGTTACTCAAATATCCGGCGACAACACCTCGCTCACATTAAATGTATGCGCAAGAGCAAAGAGTGAATCCGATTTTGAACAAATCACAAGCACTTTACAAATTATAGCCGGTCTAAACGACAGCGAATTCAATATTTTGAATAATTTTCCGGCATGGCAACAAGAAAGCGATAGCGAAATTTATAACGAATACGAGGAAATCTATTCAAATGTGATGAAAAAAGATTTGGAAGCGAAAGCCTCGTTAAATTCAAGTCCCATCGCTATATTCAAGGAGAAAAACTCCAAATTGGATGCCCTGTGCCTTAGCGTAAATTTTTCAAACAATGTTATTGAGCTGGAAATACTTGAAAAGCTCTTAACCGGAAACTCACCGAATATGCTCTCACTCTAAACAAAATTGCTCTATTTCAACATTTTATATATACGGTGCAGCATCTGATTCCGCTGCACCGCTTTATTTTTTCATATAGCATCACTATACTTCCTTAAGTTCATACCTTGACTCTCGAAAAGTCTGCTTCACACTCAAAAACGGCAATCTGAAAATGTCATTGTGGTGAGCCCTTAATTTCGCCGTAACTGTAGGCATTTTGTATGTATTATCCTTAGAATATCCAACCTTATCGTCTTCAAATTCCAATTCTATAGTAGCAATTCCATTATTTAAAATATACGAATTTCTCTTTTGCCTGTTTTAAATAATCCTTCGCATAGCTTTTGCCTTTCTCATAATCAAATACAATATTTCCTTCGGCATACGCTTCCTGCTCAACATAAAGTGCCGCTCCACAAGCAACTTCCTCCGTCAGCTCCTTGAGAAGCCACTGTTCATGCTCATATATTCGCATATCCCCTTGGAAACACATCGCCATCAAAAGCACGGTTACTATCATCGAAAACACTATAAACCTTCATAAATCTGCTCTTTCGCTGGCAGTATAACTCTCAACACTGAGTTTATAACTGTTTTTCCTTATCACTTAGACCGAAAAACCCTATTAGCCGCCATTATATTTCCCACCTTGACACTCACTTTGTAATGTATCAGCTTATCATCCGAATACCTATATTTCAAATTTCTATCCGCTTCTATTTCTATATTTTCTTCTTTAATATTCGTCAGTTTCGATATATTTCGCCTAAGATCACTACAAATAGCCTCTGTAAAAAGCAACCCTCCTGCTTTTGCCTGTTCTTTTTACCCGCATAAGTGCAGATGTATAGCCGTCAAAGTTTGCGCATTCTTTTGAGTCAAGTCCCCATCTGCATTATGAAAATTATCATTATTGGAAGTACTGCCATAAGCACTATCAACTGTTTCAAACTCCCCTCCTAAGGTCTGTATGTCCTGATTTCAAGTTCCTTTGCCCAAAGTCCTGTCAACGCCGCCAATATTGAGCCGTTGCCCCCTGCAATAATATCGTATATAAAAATCCCAGAGTGCTATCATGCTTAGTAAAACTATATACTGCTTCATATTCTTTATTCTCCAAAACTCTTATCCATATTAGTTACCAGTTTGTTCATAGCGCTATTCGTCTTATCACCTATAGTTTTTACATCTCCCTCAAAACCTATAACTATACTTGATATGAATATACCAAGTGCTATAAACGCTGCAAGTACAATAATTTGCTTCATTTTTCTCCTCCTGTCTTTAAAATAATAGTTGTAGCATTTCCTTTTGATTGATGAAATAAGCCACATAAATAAAATTGATAAATAAGAAAATTACATTCACAATTACCGGCAAATACAATAGGTCGCTTATACTTTCCTCTCTTCGTTTTTGCACTGTAAGTTGCATTTCCTTAATTCCCTTTTGATGTGAAATAAGAACCTCAATAAGCTCTTTGGGATCTATATCGTCCCACCTTAAAAGAAGCGCTGCGAACTCCCTCCCCGATGCGGTATTAAGCCTTTCTTCAAGTAATTTTTCCGGCTTCATTTCTTTTGTTTAATCTCAAAAGCGACAGCATTTTAATATATGTCTCACGAAGTATCCCTTCCTTTTTGAAAGCTCTCAATTATAAAATCCGCATTTGTTTCCCTACCGCTTTCTATCGATATTACATTTCGACATAAACGATATCGCTTCGTATATCTCCCTGTCTACAGCCTGCTCCTGCCTCATCTTCTTAATTTTTCTCAAAACGCCGATTAAATTTTTCAGCATTTTATTTTTCTTTTTACATCTGAGAAAAATTTTTTCAGCTCTTTCTTTTAATCTCAGCTCACCTCTTTCTATAAATAAGAGGTAAACCCCTGATGTAAAACCAATTCCGCTAATCCAAACCATGCTTAAAATTCCCCTAATAATCAAATTTTTGCTTGCTCACACACTCCATTATGAGTAAATTAAATACAAACATAAGCGCACTGATATTGAAAAGTGAAAATCCCTGTTTTGTCAGAAATTGATTTCTGAACAGCTTGTCCGGCTCTATACCTATGAACAGCACACTTGCCACTATCGTAAACAAATACAAAAGAGGTATCAAATACACAACTATTCTCATTGCTTCCGAATTTAAACGCCTCCTTTCTTCATATAGTTTTCTTGCATCTCTAAGCTGCAAAAGTATATCCTCAACTGCAATCGAAACATCTATACCTTTTTCGGCGGCAAGCTGTATGTTTATATACAAACATCCTGCTCCAATTTGTCCCCACCGCACGACCGAACTCGCTTATAATTTCCCTTATTTTCTGTGGACTGCCGCTTTGACGAAGCGAAAGTATCATCTTCACAATTAAATTCTTGCTTTTAAGCTCTTTCGCACCGTCAGCTATTATCCTCAAGTCCTTCATAAACATTGAAATTGCTTATTCTATACGCATTTAAAAAGTTGACTATCAAAGTTTCCCCTTCAAAACTAGTCTTCTTGCGCAAATTTTCGAAATTTATCCTAACTACAGTATAAGGCGTACTTGCCAAAAGCAGCGAAAATATCAGTGCTTCACTAAAATCAAAACTAATCTTACCCACTATAAAAGCTGGCAATCCATATTACAATCATCACAAATAACAATCTGTCGTTTTTCATATCAAAACTGACAGCACTTATGTAATTTAAATGCTTTCGCAATTTCCCCAATTCATCCATTTTTCTGGTTCTTGCAACAAGGCGCTTTCTCATTTTGATTTCTTGAATAACCAGTTCAAATTCTTCACCGTAAATCAAAATTATACCAACCAAAAAAAATGTGTAAATCAACGTTTCAAAGCTGATACCTATGTATGCTCTCATCAACTTCTTCCTTTCTCATCGGATTTTCTATTGTGAGTTTGTGCAGCTCCTTCTTGAAATTCTCAAAACCGCATCCATCCTCCTCGCTTGCTGCGGTAACCTTATCCGCATTTATATGCTCCTGCCATCTCCAAGTTTCCTCTTTTTCATCGTACTTACAAATTTGAGTAATTATAATCGAGTTTTTCGGTGAATCATAAGTGATTTCATAAATTCCCTTCAATCTCTTCTTACTTTTATCCTTTAATTGCACGAAATGAAAAATGTAATCAAATCCCTGCGCTACTCTTTTTGCTGTAATATTCATATCCATACCCAAACTGATTGCGACCTCAGCGGCAACATCATATGGGAAATTAAACGGATTTCTTGAATGAAAAGTTATCTTTAGCCTCCTTGTCCCCTTGCTTGCAAGACGAAGCACCGTATCAAGTGAAATCCCGTCCCTTGCTTCCGCCATTATCAAATAATCCGCATCGCTTCGCAGTATTTGTCTAGTAATACTCTTTAGCCTATCATCCTTAGCAAGAAGCTGAATAATAGGTGCCTTCGGCATCAACTTGTGCAAACTGATTTCCGGATCTGTTTCCAGCATTACTCCTTCCAAATTCTCATCCTCATATGACTGGTATGTAGCTAAAAACGAGGTTTTGCCCGTTTTCATAGCTCCCGTTGCGGCAATCGAAAATCCGAGTTTCACCATATTTTTCAATAGGTCTACGGCATCTTTCGGAATAGTACCTCTCCTAGCCTGTTCCTCGAAGCTATACTCTACAATAATATACCGCCTAAATACTATAACCTCTTGATTTTCCTTTACCATATTCCCTTTAAATATAGTAATTCTTGTACCGTCAGTCATATAAACCTCGTGAAAATCCTTATCTACACGCTCATTCGGCGTTGCAAGAAGTAACGCCCTTATAAGCTGCTCCCTGCGGGGTTTTGATATTGTCTGCTCCTTTTCTGCCAACCCGCCATTTTCCTGAAAGTATATTCTATCCCCGATTACCTTACAGGAACTGCTACTTTTATTTTTTTATCTGAAAACCACTCTGCAATTCCTGCCATTCCCCAATTTTCATGATAAATCGCATCTTCTACACTGTCGTAATATCTTGGAAACTCAAGTCCCTCAAGACCATTTCGCGAAATGTAGTTCGCTATTTTATTTTTAAAATAGCGAACCTCCTTTTCTTTCCCGATAATCGCGTTCTTTTGCATATCCAAAAGAGCCTTGATATCTTTTTCACCATCATCCCATTCTCGATGAAATTCCTCCAAAACCGCATCGCAAACCGCTTTAAAATCATCAAAACAAGATTCTTTGCAACTCTCGGTTTTCAGTTTCTTACTTTTTTTGTAATCGCTTAAATAAAACTTTTCCACCTAAGACCTCTGCTCCTTTTTCGGATTCCCTCCCTCCTATATCCAGTAATATTTCATTCGCAACATTTAGGATATCCTTTTCATAATCCGAATTGTTGAATTCCATCAGTGTGCAATGATTCATTTCCGCCTGCCTTTCGTAATCCGCCATAGAAATTTTCGAAATCCGTTCCTTATCAAGCCCCATTCTCGACCTGATATATCCAAGACTGTGCGGATCTTTTTCATAAAATTTATTTACTACTACCGCATCAAAACTTATATCGCTTTTATCGAATATATCTCGTTGTTTTTCGAGCCTTGTAAGCGCGGATTCCTGTTGCGTAGTTATCAAATAATTACAATCCGCCATAAGCAATGCTCCAAGTGCCAGACCGTTATCGAGTGTACTTCCCGTATCAGCGATTATTACATCAAACTTGTCTTTAAGCTCTCCAAGTAAATACTCTACCACACTCGGAAAATACAGCCTTTCTTCTTCCTCATTCGCAATGCCTGCCATCATATAAAAATTATCCTTTTGCCTGCACTTCCTCATAAAATCCGTAACCGTAAAAATCTTACTATCCAGCTCCACTTTGAAATCATCTATACTATGAACTTCTTCCTTGACATACTCCGCATTCAGCCGACCGTTAAGTGCCAAGAAAAGTACATTCATACCCTTCTTATACGACGCTATAATCTCTGCGATAGATTGAGCAACCATCGTAACTCCCACTTTGTGGTCAATCCCGTGAAACACATAAAAATTACTCATTCTAAACCTCCTGAACAACCAGCAGCTTTTCTCCCATGTCTTCCGCCATTTCATATATCCTGCGATAATCTTCCAATTTGCAGAATATCTCGATAAACGCTATAGGACTTGTCGCAGAATCTCTATCTGCAATTTCATTTCCTTTCGTGCCTTCACCGTTCACGACCTCTTGCTCCGCTTCACTCTTTACATACGCCAGCTTGTAAGAACCCATATCAACTTGCCCTGATGCATCGTAAATCCTGATAATATCACCTTTCCTAAGACTACAGCTCCTACTGTCCAGCCACTCCGATTTAATAGCATAAATAGATACTCCCTTTTCCACAACCATATCCGACTTTAGAAAATCCGCTTCATGCACCTGCTCTCCTGCTCGCATATCTTTCTTCGCGACTTTCCTTCCAGCTTGGATATACTATCTTTGCTAATACTGCCCTTTTTGAATTGCCTCGTCGTTAATTCTGACATTTTTAAAACTGCTTCCACTTACCACTGTTCCCGCTTTAATATCTTTAGCAAGGACCGCTCTTTCCTGCATCAAAAACTCTTCTCTACCTGTATGCTCCCACCAAAAAAGTACACATATAGAAAGTACTATCAACATGGCTCCTATCAGCGGCTTAATAATACGGCGAAATCTCATTCACACACTAACCCCCTTTCTTAGTTATAACACTATTATACATTATTGTAATTATTTGTCAATACATATTTTGAAAATTTTTTTCCTCCTTTCTAATTTTTCTAATTCATATTTACCTAATCACATAAAAACCAAACGAGAATTTCTCTCATCGGTTTTTAAATTCAATCTTTTTAAATATTATCAAGACTCAAGTTTAGTGGAGGTGCAGCGCACGAAATCCTGTTTCTGCCTCCATTTTTCGATACATAAAGTTGGGCGTCGGCAATTTCCCTCAAATCAAAATAGTCGTTCACATTGGATGCAAGTGTATTTGCAAGTCCCATACTTACGCTGACCACAATCTTTGCCCCCTCAAAATCGACAGGAGTATCAGAAATTTTCCTTCTTAACTTTTCACAAATATATAAAATCTTTATGTACCCAACCAAAAAGCTATAAGTATAAATTCATCCCCCGCCTATTCGTATAAAAATAAATCTTCTTGTTCTTACCGCATAAATCTTTTACAACTTTGGACATTGTTTTAATAGTTAAATCTCCAACCTCATGTCCGTATTTGGTATTGTAATCTCGGAAATTATCTATATCCAAAAACGCCATTGATATATTCGGATTGGTTTGATAATCAAATAACGGTATGATATTGGACGACACAAATTTTCTATTGTACGCCTTGGATAATTCGTCTATAAGTATATCATCCGACAGTTCAAACATCCTTTGTACGCTTCCTCTTACTAATTGAAGTGCAATGTTTAAGAAAAGACACGAAAGTAACAAACAGGCAATTTGTATTTCGTAAAATGTCATGTCCGCTTTTGTATTGTAGCCTCGTATGTATTGAGTATGTATCACAATCATATTTATCGTAATCGCATATGTATATGCAAGTGTTACCAACTTGGCATCGCAGTACACTATCGTAATTGATATCATAGGTATAATATAGACAAACGAAACTCTTTCCTGCGTCGTAAACATACTGAATGTATAAAATATGCAGTATCCAACCACAGCATAGTACTTTATATTTAAATTTGTTCCACCTTGCATATAATTTTTTATTATAGTAATAACTAACGGTCCAACTGTTACAAGACAGAAAACAGCTACATATTCTGCGCTTCTAAGTCGCCATGAAAATCTCAATTATATATGCAACAACCAAAAATTACATCTATTGTTGCCCAACTCGAAATCAATGCACGGTTGCTTTTTACTATATTCAGCCTTATCCATCGACAAATCTCACATAACTCACGTCTATCATTTCAAAAACATTTTTAAACAATATACAACCCAAAAATAACTACCTATATAATATATTCCCCTATTTCAACAGTAAAAACTCCCTTGCCACTTCGTCGCCGAATGCAGAGAGTTTATCCAGCTAACTGTTTGGCTTATTTTGCCGCTTTTACGATACTTACGGTATCTTTGGCTATCGTAGCTCCTCGTTAGTAGGAATCAACAATACCGCAACTTTTGCGCCGTCTTTGCCTATACCGTTTTCCTTTCCTCTAACATTGTTTTTGTCGTGATCTATTGTTATTCCAAGGTTGTCGAGATCTGCACATATAGCTTCTCTCATTTCTTTTCCGTTTTCGCCTAAACCTGCAGTAAATACTATCGCATCTACCCCGTTCATTTGAGCTATATATCCGCCTATGTACTGTTTTACCCTATGCACAAACACATTTAGAGCAAGTTCTTCAGCTTATCGCCTGCTGCCGCTGCGTCTTCCACATCTCTAAAATCGCTTGATATTCCGGAAATTCCTAACACACCTGATTTCTTATTCAATAAATCGTTAGCCTGCTGCGGTGTCAAATTTTCTTTTTCGCTTATAAATGTAACAATCGCCGGATCTATATCTCCCGAGCGAGTTCCCATTACAAGTCCTTCCAGCGGTGTGAATCCCATAGATGTATCTATGCACTTTCCACCCTTTACAGCCGCAAGAGAAGCTCCGTTTCCCAGATGACATGTAACAATCTTTAAATCCGTTATGTCTTTACCTAACATTTCTGCAGCTTTAGCTGAAACATATCTATGGCTTGTTCCATGGAAACCGTATTTTCTGATTCCGTATTTTTCATAATATTCGTAAGGAAGTGCATATATATATGCCTCTGCCGGCATTGTCTGATGAAATGCTGTATCAAATACAGCAACCATAGGTGCTCCCGGCATAAGTTCTTTGCACGCTACTATACCCGCAAGATTTGGCGGATTGTGTAACGGTGCAAGTTCAACACACTCATCAAGCGCTTTAAGTACCTCTTCCGTTATAAGTACCGACTGCGCATATTTTTCGCCTGCATGTACAACTCTATGTCCCACTGCCTCTATTTCATCCAAGCAAGCAACAACCCCATGTTCCTTATCCTTTATAGCATCAAGCACGTGGCCTATCGCATCCTTATGATCCTTCATTGGAACTTCCATTTTAAATTTGTCCGCTCCTGTTTTTTCATGAGTTATTATAGAACCGTCTATGCCTATACGCTCTACAAGTCCTTTACACAAAAGTTCTTGATTTGTCATGTCCAAAACCTGATATTTAAGAGATGAACTGCCACATCAGATTACTAATACTTTCATTTTTCCTCCGTTAAAGCATCTTCTTGAATAAATATTCTCATATTCAATTATAAACCTTTTTCTCAAATTTTCAAGACTAAATTTTAACCTTTTAAAAATCTAAAGAAATTATCTTCAAGGCGTTTTGCAAGCTCATCTTCGTCAATTCCCCTTATTCTAGCCACTTTCTCTAAACTTTTTCTAAGCAACAAAGGTAATTCAAACGGCAACACCTCTCTCCTCAAACCCCATTCTGCAGCTTCCGTTCCGTCCGTTTCAAGCAGCAACCTATCAAGCGGTACAATCTGAGCAATCTGTGCGCTCACCTGTTTGTCTACAAGAACATCTATACCGACAGTAAAAATAACAATCACAATCTATAAATTCATCTATCAAGCCTTCCTTTGAATATCAATGCACCATTTTTCGCAAATTTCGTTTTTTTATTTCGTCAAGAGCTTTTTCTTCCATACCCTTCAAATGTAAAATTACAGGTTTTTGAAATTCTTCAGCAATATCAAGCTGTACATTAAACACGCGTATCTGCTCGTTCTCGTCGCAATCACACCATACATTGTCAAGTCCGATTTCGCCCACCGCATCCGCATCTTTATAAATATGAGCATAATTTCGAATCATTTTCTCCGTATCACCTTGTATATATCGATCCGTCTGCCAAGGATGTATACCGAACGAAACATAGGCATTTGAAATTCCCCTTAGCTCATAAAACTCCTGCTCGTTTATCGAGTTCACTATTCCGCTGTAGCTTAAAGCCGAAAACATCTTCTTAAACTCAACCAGTTCATCTTTATCGATGTCTCCTAAATCATTGCCTGAAACGGGTGTCCAAATATGCGTATGGCCGTCGTAAATCAATTTTATGCCCCCTTTATTGCCTCAAATATGTCTTTCTTCAAATTCCCTTGCTCGTATAGCCATTGTCTGTTTCTATAATCCGTAGATATTTGTATTTCTTTCACAATCTTACTTGGTGTTCCGCGAATTATATAAATTTTATCCGATAAATAAATCGCTTCCTCGATATCGTGTGTTACCAACAACACTGTATTGCTTATTTTTTTCCTTAAATCCAAAAGCCAATCCTGCAGTTCTCCACGAGTGATAACATCAAGAGCCGCAAACGGCTCATCCAGCATCCAAATATCAGCACTCGAAAGCGCCGTTCTCAAAAATGCAATTCGCTGACGCATACCGCCCGACAATTCCTTTGGATAACTGTTTTTTTGTATTCTGCAGGTCCAAATTCCTCAAGAAGCTCGGTCGCCCTCTTTTTCAGCTGCCGGCAAGATCGCCTGAAATTTTTCGCGGCGAGGCAAACATTTTTGCGTGATGTTCCACCACGGTAAAGCAAGTCGTCTTGCGGCATATATGCAAAATGTTTCGAAATTTTCGTTACCTTCTCGTCATCCACGAAAATTTCGCCGCGGGCAGCAGGCAAAATCCCCGAAATAACCTTTAAAAGCGTGGATTTGCCGCTACCCGACTCGCCGAGTCGATACAAATTCTCCATCAGCTACCGAAAAATTTACATTTGTTATTATCTGTTTGCGGAGTATTCCGCTGATACATTCTTTATTTCCAACCTCATTTTGGGAATCATTATATGGCAAAGAATTCATTGGTAAGACACAACTGAGCAGGCACAATTTCTTCAATCAGCCCGTTCTCCTTCATGAAATCCATATATCCTTCCCATATTTCCGGCTTCATCTCTTTCCCCAGCTGAGGACTGTCGTCTATATATATGACAAATATTCCTGTGATAATAAATGCAAATCATATGTCTACATACTTTTCCTAACACCTCAACGCTTCCGTCAGGATCTGCTATCCATCTTCGTACCCTTTTTGTGTCGCTCATAAAACAACTTTCCACAAGTTTCGGTTTTTAGCGATAACTTTTTCATTTGACCTACATGATAGGCGTATAATGATCAGAGTCTGCTATCGTAGTCAGATAAAAACGTAAAATCCAAATTCATTCCCGCAGACTGTGCAGGGATAACATCCCATGCCCAAAACAGCCACATCAGGTCAACCCCTCCGCTAAGTGCATTGTATCCCATGCTGTCAATAGCCACCATATTTAATTTACTGAAATCCGCACCTGCAGATTTCATTATAGCTTTCAATACTGCAGCCTCAGCAGGAGAGCCCCAACCCGCATATGTTTTTCCTTCAAAATCTTTAGGAGTTTTAATATTTTTCTCCGCAATAGATGCAAGTCCCGAAGTGTTGTGCTGTATCAAAGTTGCTATCGCTTTAATTGGAAGTTTTTCTGTTCCTGTTTTGGCAAATGTAACCTCTTCTTGATAGCTTATTCCGAATTCGCCCTTTCCTGTTGCCACCAAAGCGTTACTGATTCCACCTACAGGCTCTATAATCTCAAGGTCTATCCCCTCAGCTTCGTAATATCCCTTGTCTTTTGCAACATATATACCTGTATGATTGGTATTCGGTAAATAATCAAAAATCAGTTTCACTTTCGTTAACAGTTCAGGTTGTTCGCATCTTCCATTCTTGCCGCAACCCGTTTTGCACAAACAACATTCCCAAAACAATCGTAAACAATAAAATTTTTTTCATGTAATTCCTCATTTAATTACCTCTCAAATACGGCATAGCCACAAATTGTACCGCCTTAACCAAAGCATTCAAAAATAAACTTATAAGTATGATTACTACTATACACGCAAAAACATTATCAAGCATATAACCGTTTTTTGCTCGTATTATGTAATATCCAAGACCGCTGTTTGATGCAAGCCATTCTCCTATTATAGCACCCGACATACTGTATGTCGCTGCAACTCTGAGTCGCGAAAAAAAACTGGATAGTGCTGCCGGTATCTTTACAAAAATATGGGTTTGAAAATTGGGCATGCACCGAAAAGTTTTGACCAATCCCCCTGATTTTCGTTTACGCTTTGCATTCCGTCCACAGTGTTTTACGGCTATCGGGACACATAAGCTACTGCAAAAATTTTAGTCTGTATTCCGATTCCCACATAAATAATAAGAAGCGGTGCGATAGATATGATGGGTATCGTTTGCGTTATTACCAAAAAAGGATAAATGCACAGTTTAAGCATTTGGAACCTGTCCATCAAAACAGCAAAAATCACTGCAAGCACACACGCAATCAAAAGTCCAGCAATCGCTTCAAACATGCTATACATGCCGTGATACAAAAGCTGATTTCTCATTTTATGAGCACAATCCACCACTGCATGCAGCGACGGTAAAAAGCGTACGAAGATTTTAAACGCCATTATGAAATTTCCCAAATAATGCACAAAGCTCCGATACTTATAGCAAATGTACTTATTCTTCTCTTCAAAATTCCTCCACCAACAGAAAAACGCTTCCAAAAGGAAACGCAAACAAACCGTGCATTCCCTCCATCGGTATTAACCGCATCAGGTTCGAAGGGTTCAGACTAAGTCTATCTCAATAATATATTATTCCCAGCAACTATTTTACAGTATAGCATAGTGCTTTACCGATATCAAGATGAAGTTAAATCAAATATCTCTATGTTCGACCGTAATTCGGTAGCCTTTTTCTTTCAACTTTTCTGAAAAAATATTAGCCATTCCTACAGAACGATGCTGCCCTCCCGTACATGCAAACGCTAAATTTAAATGGTATTTTCCTTCGTTCATAAATCCTTCGGTCAGCCCGTCGACCAGTTGTAAAGCTCTATCTACAAATTTTTTTGTATCATCAAATTTCAATATGTAATCCTGTATCTTCTTGCTGTTTCGGTAGAGATAAGGCTCAGTACATATTAAGGATTGGGGATGAATCATATCAAAAAGCCATATCCCGCCCAAAAAGCATTCCGTGCTTATATCCAAACGAAAAGATATTTTATCAAAAATGTCGCTTCTTCTCCGACGATAAAAATAGAATTAAGTTCCTCGCGCAGTTTAGAAACTTTCATACTGGAAGTGTCTATAATATAATCCGATACCTTGCGCAATTCTGCCAGTTTTTGTCTTTCTTTTTTTATTCCTGCTCCCGTATCAGCTTCTCCTGCGAGAGGATGCATTCTACGCGTTTCATTAAAGCGCCTTATAAGTACCTCGTCGGACGCCTCCAAAATCTTGATTTTATGTAAAAATATCCTTCTCTTTCAGCTCATTAAGTGCAGGTTCGACATAATCCGAAAAATTCTCCTCCGCGAATATCAATCACAAAAAGCCACTTTGGACAATTCTCGCTCACTACTCTGAACCAAGTTAATAAAATCCGCCATGAGCATCGGCGGCATATTATCTATACAATAATATCCTAAATCCTCAAGGCAATTAACCGCTTGCGACTTTCCGGCTCCCGAAAGTCCTGTAATTATAACCGCTTCCATCAGCACACCTCAAAATCACGAAATACAGTTTCTACACAAGCACAAACTCCCCCATATTTTTGGGGGCGGTTTTCTATAGCATTCATCTGTGCTGCAACCTCTGCCGCAAAATCTTCTTCCTTCTTCTCGATTCCTTCGCCTACTTCGAAAGCTACCATCGTAACAGCGATGTCTTTACCGATTTCCTTAGCAACCGATTCAACATACTGCTGCACTGTCAAATCTGAATTCTTTACGAATTTCTGATCTACCAGACACACTTCTTTCAATATAGCCTTAATCTTTCCGGGAATGATTCTGTCAAGCATCTCAGGTTTTTTACCTTCGTTTAGCAATAATTGTGTAGCAATCTTCTTTTCTTCTTCGAGCCAAGCAGGATCTACTTCACTTTCATTCACAAACTTAGGGCTCATGGAAGCAACCTGCATTGCAACGTCTTTTCCTACAACTTGAACTTCGTCTGCTGTAGCTTCTGTCTTGAGTCCTACTACAACGCCAATTTTTCCGCCATGGCTGTATCCAACATATACCGTACCCGGCGTATTCAGCTTTGCAAACCTTCTAATATTCATGTTTTCGCCGATTTTAGCAATTTTATTTGCAAGTGCAGTTTTTACATCTTCAGCTCCATCATATTTTGCTGTCATAGAATTTTTCCATATCTTCGCTTTATCAGCTGCTAAAGCCAATGAAGCAAGTTTGTCTGCGAACTCCGATAAATTCAGGATTTTTGCTACAAATCAGTTTCCGAGTTTTACCTCTATAACAGCTGCCGCTCTTGCATCATCCGAAAATACAAGTTTCACCAAAGCCCTCAGCACGCTCAACTCTGGCCTTCTTGGCAACCTTTGCAAACGTCCTTTTTCACGAAACAACTCGACGGCTTTATGCCATATCACCGTCAGTTTCAGCAAAAACCTTTTTGTGATCCATCATGCCTGCGCGGTCATTTCGCGCAGTTCTTTTCTCCTCTGTGCACTTGATTGCACATCTTCCTCTATATATCGGAGAAAGCTATTACGCTTCGCTTTCCTCTTCACTCTCGACTTCTTCAACCTGTTCTTCAGCTTCTTCGTCTGGCCTCCCGCAAAACTCTCCTTGCCTTGTCTAGCTTCTGTGATGGCGTCCGCCATGCTTGCCGCAATCAACACCGGCTCTGATAAGCGTCGTCGTTTTGCAGGAATAATGTAGTCAACATCATCAGGATCGCAGTTTGTATCTACGATGCCGATGATTGGAATTCCAAGTATTCTAGCTTCTTTTACAGCTATTCTTTCTTTCTTAGGATCTACTATAAATAAAGCTGCAGGCATTCCCTTCATATCCTTGATTCCGCCAAGATACTTTTCAAGTTTTTCCTGCTCCAGCTTTAACTTGCTAACTTCTTTCTTCGACAGCTTATCAAAAGTTCCGTCTTCCTCCATAACAGCAATATCAAACAGTCTTTTGATTCTGCCTGCTATAGTTTTGTGGTTTGTAAGCATTCCTCCAAGCCATCTTTCGTTTACATAGTACATTCCGCATCTCTTAGCTTCATCCTCGATAGCTGACTGAGCCTGCTTTTTTGTACCTACGAAAAGAATAGGTCTGCCTTCAGACGCAACTTCTTTCATGAAAGCGTACGCTTCATCTACCTTATTTACAGTCTTCTGTAAGTCGATAATGTAGATACCGTTTCTTTCTGTGTAAATATATGGAGCCATTTTAGGGTTCCATCTCCTTGTTTGGTGTCCGAAATGTACACCTGCTTCCAGCAATTGTTTCATTGAAATTACTGCCATTTTTATTTCCTCCCTGGTTTTTCTTCCACCGCCTTTGTATAATCGACCTAACGGCACCAGACATACCTACAAGCGGTGTGCATAATTTAGCGCTCAACGCACAACAGATATTATACATTATCAACGATTGTTTTTCAATGTTTTTGTGCGTGTAAAATTCGATTTTCTTCAATATTATTCAATATTATTATTATAGAAAATCCGTATCCTGACTTTAGGAGAGTTGCTCCGCCGTTAGGCTTTTTCGGATTTAGGCTTGCCATAGTTGCAAGTTTTGCTTCGTAAGTATACTTGTGATTACAAGTACGAGTTACAGAATATGATTGAGGCCGTCCGACCTTGTTTTTCTAACAGTATAGGTACTGGCTTTCCGTTTCTGTCCAAGTTATTTTATCTGAGCTAGCTTCCGTATGGATTTTCGATTTCTTCCGCACAATATTTATATATTTTTACGCTTATTTGAGAATACATTTTCCTAAGTATATTGTACCACAAACTTGCGTAAATTTCAAAGGTTTTTAAAAGTTTTTATTAGAATTTTGTCTTAGTTGTCAGACATATGTTACACTTTGAGAAATATTTTTGATACTACGGTTATATAAGATTTTTCCATCTTCTCCTATGGCTTCTTTCCACTTTTCCATTTTGCCATGGAGAATATGGTCGTATTTTTCTTATTTGCATTCCTAGTTGTTCCGTAACAAGCTGAAAACTTGTCTTTTGTTCGTTTTCTCTGCATCGTTTACAAATTCATACCCATTATCCACTTGTATCGTTTTTATCTTAAAACCCGTATCAAGTGTTAACATGAATTTACTTGTTTCATATGTACTTTTCTCTTTTACTATTTTTAATACTCTTTTACGGCTAAATTCATCGAAAGTGCAGTAATTTGATAGTATTTAAATCCGTATGTTGGAAATTTTATGCATTCTACAGGCACATATTTTTATATCAACATGACTTTTTCACGGGATATTTACCGTCCATAGTATAATATTTTACATAGTTTTTCTCGGTGTACTTCAGGTTTTTATAGCCTTTATTTCGTATTTGCCTGCACATACTTTCAAAAACACCGTGTATACCCTTTTGCACAACATCTCACATAGACCTCTGCCAATCCGTAGATACCATTTTCTTTTATACATCTTTCTTATTAAGTTAAGTTCTTCGTTCGTATGAGCATTCGGACTATTGAATGGTTTTCTTGACTTTAGTGCCAGACTTCACATCTCCATCATGCTTAGATAGTTGCCTGTACACAGATTGTCTATTAGTATGATAACGCCTTGCTGCCTTTGTAACACCATTTTTAAAGCATATTCACATAAACGCTGGCGAAAAACGCATTTCTTCTGTTATAATGCGCCCGAGTTAATCAAAGCATTCAATCACATTTACCGCTGATTTTAAATATATAATCGAAAATGTGATATAATATTCATGAGAGATACTCCTTTTTGATATTGTTTTTGGTTGAAAACTATTATATCAAAGTATCTCTCTTTTTCATTTATTTCTGTAACATATGTCTTATCATCTAAATGTCAATACTTACCGCTATTATTTTTAAAAAATTTCAAAAATAGTATATTTTAATGTGAATTTAACAAAAATCTTCGCTTTTTAAATATACATTTTATTCCATTCGAGAATTAAATTACCTTTTTATCTCATCAATTAGCCCTTTAGTAACTATTTTCCCTTTGTAACTCTGCTATATGCTCATCGGTTTCATTAAATTCAACCATCCAATAATCTTTTTCATCAAATGCAGCCTTTTCTTCCTCATTGCTATTGACAGTGCTGATAGTTTGGTGTAAAATTTTTATTAAATTCAAAGGTAGATAAGTTACTAGCCATTAGGTAGGCTAGAGGAGCTGTCTAAGCTTTGAATTTTTCTTTATTTAAATATAAAATTTTATTTAGCCCATGGCCTAACTATTTTCCTTTGTAACTTGCTATATGCTCAGTGGTTTCATTAAATTCAACCATCCAATAATCTTTTTCATCAAATGCAGCCTTTTTCTTCCTCATTGCTATTGACAGTGCTGATAGTTTGGTGTAAAATTTTATTAAATTCAAAACCGTTGGAAATGCTTTAAACAATGTGGGTTTGGAAAAACAGTTCCAAGTTTTTGGATTTTGTTTTTGTGCAAACAAAATTCGATTTTCATCAATATTGTTCTTTAAGAAATTTGCAAAATTATTTTTCCCATATATTGATGTTAAGTAATTTGCATCAATTTTTCTGAAATTATATACACCTCTTCCATTCGGTTTTATACTAATGATAATTGGCAATTTATCACTGTCTACATTCTCCGCGACTAAAAATTATGTACTATCTTTATCACTTCTACTTTGCATTATAATTGCAGGGCTTTTCAAGCTGATTTGTTATATCAAAGTAAATCCTCTAGTCCCGTGCCAATGCGGATTGTTTCCTTTTTCATGCAAACAATCCTTAATATGTTTTGACATTAAAATAGGTAAATCTTCAAGTCCTATATTTTAATATATTGCTTGTATTATTTGTGATTTTTATATCATTATAAATATTAGACTCATTATTTAATGCCATATCTATTTCATTTAATAATCGTTTTTGATTTTTCGTCAAGCTCTATCTCTTCTATATTTTTGTGCAGGCTCTTTTTGCATTTCCTTTGCTATAAAGTTCTGCAAGTGTTAGGTATGCAGCTTTTTTAGCATATCCTATTGCAGTTAGCTTTATATTAAGCGGCAATTTTAAAAATCATCGATTTCATTTCTGCTTATAAAAACGCTGTGTAAACTTGATATTTTTAAAGAAGAAGAATATAGTAAATATTCCAACGAAAAAGGGATAGAACTCATAATTTCTATCCCTTTTTCTTACTTCTGAATTAGCTAATATGCTTTCAATCTTTACTTTTTTCATCATTAAGCCTCTTTTAATTTACTTTTTCTTGCTACGCTTATATCTGTCATAAGGCTTGACAATGGTACACTAAATTCTTCGATAATTTCTTCCGTAATTCCTGCTTCATTTATCATTATATCTTCCAGTTCTGTTTTTAATGAAATGATTTCTCCCTCCTCTAAATTTCCATACCATAGTATATATGGTATAATATCCTTGTGTTTGTACTCTTCGTACTCTCCTGCCTCTTGTTTTCTTAAATAATAATTATAAAGCACATATGCTTTCATTTTGGTATTAACCCTTGCCAATCTTTCGTAAGATTCATGTATTCATTAAAACTTGTTGCATATTATTCCGCTTTCATTTAAAAACTCAATTATAGCCTCTTGTTTTGCTCCTTCCACGGGAAGCGTTCTTGAGTTCTGCGTCAAGGTCTTGTAAAAATCCATCTGTTCAAGTCTTTTTAATACAACTTTCCATTTCTGCCTTTGTATAGGCTTTAAATTTCATTTTCATAATATTCTCCTTGTAATTTTACCTATTTTCATATCATAAGTTTGCGTTCTTTATTTTTCTCAAACTCTATTCCATCAATACAATTATTGTATATAAATTCTACAGCATTATTTAATGTATCATTTGTATAATAATCAGATAATACTATATTAAAATCTTCAATTTTTCTATAGGAACACTAATAATACCGCAACCGTTTTCTATCATAACTTTATTTAGCCACCAGCATTGCAGTCCTCTTATTCCCATCCAAAATAGTTGACTTTTTCATTTGCCCAAAACATTATTTTTATAGCTCTTTCAGTTTGATTTTCATGTTGCATTAACGCATTTGAATTGTTCCTTTACATTATCTTTATCAGGAGTAGGCGGTATATAATTAGTTCCGGATATACCTACTTTACCCGTTCTAAGTTTGCCCCAGTCAAGCGATTCATCTTTTGCAACTTCATAGTTTATTTTGCAAAAATAATCTATGCTAACGGTTCATTTAAACTATTTAGCAAAACTTGCCATGCGTGCTTTAAGTTTAGCACCACGCTTATCGAATGGACATTAGCATTTTGCAAAACTCCTTTTCATATATCACGCTTGTCTGTGGAAATGTTACATTGATTCCTTCAAAGATTTGCACTTTTCCATATGTAATCAACAATGTTTCGTTTAGCAACAAAAATATTTTCTTCTTTTGTCATTTCAAACTTATTTTCCATGCTTTCCTCTCATTTCTATCAAACTCCTTTCTAAGCTGCTAATTTTTTATCTGCGAAAACCTGCTCTCGCCATGTGGCAACCCGACTACTGAAAAGTTTACTTTTCAAAAGCTACAATTGCGTATGCAAATTATGGGCGAGTAGTGGAGTGGTTGCCACTCTAAGGACACCGAAAAGTACAGCTATTGCGCCAACTATTCCTGCTCTAATGTAGCCATCCCTAAATCCATTAAAATTTCACGAAAACAATATTTTTCACCTCCTATTATATCATTTTCAATAAAAAAAGAACTGGCTTTACCATTCTTTAAAATCATATTTTTCTTTTGCGTAGGTACTTTTACATTCCTCTTTCAAAGGTTTGTGTTCAACTTTTTCTTCCTGCAAAAGTTCGTCTTCTTTTTGCCTCTGATAATCAATATCTAAATATCTGCTTATTTCAGGTATCAAATCTCTTGTCTTAACATTTGGCACGACATTAACCTTGTTTACACAAATCAAACCATTTGTTTTCTTTTTGCAAATTTTTAATCAATCTCGCTGCTTTAGTAATGTTCATATCAAGGTGCAAATAATCACTATCTTTTTGATGTTCAAAACCGTTTTTAATTAAATACTTTTTATCACTTCATATGCTCCTTGAGGAGATGTCTTTGAATAATATATCTTGAGTTTTTCAGTATCTAAATCAAAAAGACACTACTGATCCATCAACTATCTTTTTCTTATACGGCAACGCTTCATGACCTCCTGTCCAAAAATCAAACAGTTCAAGTTTCTTAAAATATTGCTTTATATCTTCTAAATCAAAATAGAAAAATGCCGTTTTTCCAAAATCATCAAGTCTTTTTGCCATACCTGTTAGCATAGGTTTTCTCTAATTTGCATATATCGTGCCTATTCATACATTTTTATTTGCGCTTCAGCAAGCTCTCTTTCTTCTTTAGTCAAATCATCTTTAAGCTCAAATACAACCTCAAAATCGTATTCACGCTTTGCTTCTTCTTCGTCAGAGCGCATCGATCAGCTTTCAATTTCATCATCCGTAAGCTGAAAACTTTACATCTTGCCCATTTATATTTCTTGTAATTGCAAACTCCATATCAAACCTCACTTGTTTCAATATCTTTAAGCTGTTTTCTCATTTAAGTATAAAACTTAAAAATCATAAATGTCAACAGTTATTGCGATATCATGAAATCATTGCAAGCACTTCATTTGCAAGGCTTTCATGATTGATTTACCACCTTGCTGTCCTTACCAAAAATTTCCTTAATGCTCTTTCCGCTCGCCATACTCTCCGCAACTTTGTGATTTCATCAATAAATTCCGCCCGTTTATTGCATCGATTTCGCTTCCATAATTGTAGAAATTTTTATCATCAACTGATATATTTGTGATTTAATACATATATTCCCAAAAATCACATAGTAATTTTTATAGATATTTTCTGTTACCTGTAGGTACCAATAATTTTTGATAATAGCATAAAAAGTTTTTATTAAAAATCTAGACTTTTATTTTTCATCCTTTATAATAATTATAAAGTTTTAGTAATTTGTATTATCAAGGAGGGTGGTCAATGTACAATTCACTATAATAAAATCTTAATATTATATAGTAAAAGAGACTATCTATGAGATAATCCCTCTTTTCGATGAGATTGACTAGTTATAGCTTATTCGACATTAAGACATTAAAGACATTAAAGCGAAAGGAATTAGATATGAACAACATTTCAGCTAAAGGGAAAATAGCTATTATAATAAACATCATATTATATCCAATAGGTCTCAAGGTATACTTGTTGTATTTAGATATGCATGTTAGTCCATATATATTCTACGGTATACTACTTTTTAATGATAGTGGACTTAATAGTATTGTTTCGAAATACTTATTGGAGGTTTAAAGGCAAAAGGAGCTAGAGCCAAAACTTATACTATTATTTACTATTCCGATAGTATCATTGATAGCATCTTACATCGAAACCATAATAATATGAGAAAAATAGAGCCTATATGGGCTCTATTTTAATTTATATGTCTCTATGTCCGTTATATTATCAATAGCCTTTTTGCACATTTATTTTCTTGTAGTCTTAGTTGTCCAAGACATATGTTACACTTTGAGAAATATTTTGATACTATGGTTATATAAGATTTTTCCGTCTATTCGTTTTCTCCGCGTATGTAATTTGATAGTATTTACATCCGTATGTTATAATATTCATGAGAGATACTCCTTTTTGATATTGTTTTTGTGGTTGAAAAC
>BNJS01000463.1_pt1 | contig 93201 bp, 103 predicted proteins | sample 8540461 | NCBI WGS metagenome assembly BNJS01 (sample SAMD00202454, study PRJDB9452) | human saliva metagenome | isolation source: human saliva | place: Japan | reverse complement strand
AGCTAAGATGTCCAAGGCTTGTGGTGTTGTATTACCATCAGGACCATCATCAAAGGTAAGAGCTACCACTTTTTTTATGTTTTTTTCTGCTTGAACTTTTTTTATAAAGTTCAGCATCTTTTTCTGTTAGATAGGATGTCTGAATAAAATCAAAAGAAATCTGAAATAGGCATTGCTATTTCTTCTACATTAGTCATTGCTTTGACTGGATATAGAACTAATTGACTATCTTTGTAAGCAAACTTCCAGCTTGACAATTCTGCAGCTGAGAAATCAGCTGAAACTTGGTCAACAATTGATTGATCTACTTTTTTATCTTGGAGAGTTGACTTAACTCCCTCAAGGATTTTTTCTTTGGCTGTTGATGGGTCTGTAAAGAGTTGATCCAAGGTAAAGATAGAGCCGTCCTCTTTCAGATACAGCTGGTCTAAAGTAGTATTTTCTAATTCAACGACATTAGAATTGGCCAAGTCATAGGCTTGTTTTTTTATCAAACGATTTTCAACCCCAGTTAAAGAGGAATCCCCTTTTTCTGAGTAATAAAAAATCAACTGTTCTTTACCCTCTACTTTTTCAGTGATGTCTTTTACGATGACATCTTTGACAGGGGAAATAAGGCTGTCTCCAACTAGTGGATAATAGGTGATGATTTCTGATTTCTCTTTGCGGAAATGCTCTTTTTGACTTCCTTGGGAGTAGGCTTCTTCTTTTTCCTTCTTGAGACTCTCAATTTTTTGTTCAAAGGCTTGTTTATTCAGCACTTTATTGGCAATCACACTACCGAGTGCTAACATTGTTAGAAACAAAAGCAAGACAAGAGTGCCAAGCTTTTTATTGTTTCTCTTCTTTACTTTATTCTGGGGTAATCTCTTTTTTGTCATAGTCTTATCATATCAAATATGAACTATAATTTCAATGAAAACATGGCATGGAAATATTTAAAATAGGTAAAGAAAAGTAAAAGAATCCTAGGAAAAATCTAGGATTCTTTTTATAAATTAGAAACGGATACTTTCTCTTGTTTTTTTCATAAGAAGTAACGAAGCGATTGGTAACACCAGGCTCAGCAACTTCTAATGCTTGAGAGATTTTTTCGAAAGATGCTTGGTAATCAAATGTTGTTTCAAAGATATTCAAAGCTTCTTGGAAAGCTTGTTGAATACGATCATCAAATGATCTGTAACGGTTCGAATATTGAAGCAATTGTTCTGTCAATGTTGCATTTTGAACAATACTGTATGTTTCTTCTTCCAACATATTCATATCATTTGTCGCAATCTCAAGGATGCGATTCACAGATTCGATATTCACTTGCGCTTGTTCCAACTCAGCCATCAGGTCTTCTGTACTGTGACTTGCATCAAAGAAGAGCTTCAAGAATTTTTGTGGAATTCCTGGAAGATTTCTTTTCTCCATGTAGCGTTTAATCGTATGCAGACGGTTGACATATACATTTGCTTTTTGACGAGCATTGATGTCATCTTTTTCAATTTTAACGAGACGTTCGCTAACACCGATTTGGTCATCTTCAATATCTTTTAATGTAGATTGGAGATTTTCCAGACGTTCTTGTAATACAGAATATGCTTCTGAAACTTCTGACTCTGCATTATTCATTTCTTCAATAGTAGCATTCAAGGCTGAGATATCAGCTTGAAGACGACGAACTCGATTCACATCGCTTTCTGAAATCAAATAGGTTTTCCCAAGACGTTCGATATCTTTAACTAGTACCTGATTGTTTTCTTTCAAGTGTTTAAGATAGGTAGGAAGGGTAGTTACCAATTTCTCAAAAGCTTTATGGGCTGCAATTTCACGAGTGAAAATATCATAAAGTGCATTGACTTCTTCTTGGATTTGAGTATTTTCATACTCTGCATTATCCAACTCCAATGTACGGATATTTTCGTGATTATTCTTCAAGGCTTCATAGAGAAGTTGAAGACGAGATTCGATATCAGTTTCTACAAAATGGTAGTTTTCATCTAAAAGCTTGCGGTAACCAGCTTCTAAATCTTCAAGTTGTTCTGGCAATTCAGTAGTAAGCTTAGCGACAATCGCTGGAATTCTTTCAACGATATGCGTCAATGCTAAAATATGATTTTCAGCGTTATCTAAAATGCCTGCTGCTTCAACCGGATCTCCTGATGAATTCAAGGTTACAAATTGAGAAAACTCAGATTGGATGTTCTCCAATTGTTTTTCAATTTCTGGAAGAGCTTGACCATATTTCTCAGGATCTTCAGCTACAGTATTTTGTAGTTTCTCAAATAAATCTAGGGCATGCAGAACACGTCCACTATTTTTTGACTCTTGTTTTTCCAACTCAGACAAGGCATTACGAATTGCTGCAATATCTTCTTCAACAAGTTGGATTTGACTTTCAATTTGATCAATCTGGTGCTTAGCTTTCAAAAAACGGAATGAGTTATTGTATCCTTCAGCTTCAAAGAGGTTATTCTCGATATCTGCAAAAGAGTTCAGAGACAAATCTACCCATTTTTGGTTCCATTCTCTAAAAGCAACCTGACTTTGACCAATCAGATGCATGTTTTTTACAACCTCTACCTCATCATTAACAGGAAGGTTATATAGTTCTTCTTTTTTTTCTTCTAAAGCTGCAAGTCTACTCTCATTTCGTTTACGTAGCAAAATTGCTACTGCAAAAGCAATAAGAAGCAGGACTGCAATTCCAATCAAAGTAATAATCAACTGATTATTTGACATATCAAACTCCTTTTATACATGACACAATTGTAATGATTATATCATATTTTTCAAACCTTGGAAACTATTTCCCAATATTTATACGTCAAGAGTACTGTAAACAGCGTTTTCTTCGATAAATTCTCGACGTGGTTCTACTCTATCACCCATGAGCATATCAAAAATCTTATCTGCTTCTGCAGCGTCATCTACTGATACACGAGCCATGAGACGATGGTCAGGATTCATCGTAGTTTCCCAAAGTTGGTGGTCATCCATCTCTCCAAGACCTTTATAACGTTGAATGGTTGGTTTAGAACGACCTTCGCTGTAGCGAGCTAGGGCTTCTTGTAGGCGGATTTCTTGGTCTGCGCCTGGTTGAATATATTCTTTAATCTCACTACCGACTTTAACACCGTAAATTGGTGGTTGAGCGATATAAACATAACCAGCCTCTAGAACGGGTTTCATATAACGATAAATCAGAGTTAATAAGAGAGTACGAATATGGGCTCCATCGACATCGGCATCTGTCATGATAACCAGTTTTTGATAGCGAGCTTTACTAACATCAAACTCAGCGCCAAATCCTGTTCCCATAGCTGTGAAAAGACTGCGAATCTCCTCATTAGCAAGGATTTTATCCATAGTTGCCTTTTCAACGTTAAGGATTTTACCACGAATTGGTAAGATGGCTTGGAACTCACGATTACGTCCTGATTTTGCAGAACCTCCTGCAGAGTCTCCTTCGACGATGAAAAGTTCAGTTTCAGCTGGATTGTTTGATGAACAGTCCGCTAATTTTCCTGGAAGATTTGAAATTTCTAAACCAGATTTCTTACGTGTAACTTCACGCGCACGCTTGGCAGCAACACGCGCTTTGGCAGCCAAAATCCCTTTTTCGACGATGCGCTTAGCAATCTGTGGATTTTCCAAAAGGAAGTCAGAAAATGCATCGCTGAAGAGGCGATTGGTAATCTTCACAACTTCACTATTTCCAAGTTTGGTCTTAGTTTGACCTTCAAACTGAGGGTTTGGATGCTTCACAGAGATAACGGCTGTCAATCCTTCACGGACATCCTCACCTGTTAGGTTATCTTCGTTATCTTTTAGAAGTTTGTTTTTACGAGCATAGTCATTGATAACACGAGTCAAGGCAGTTCTGAAACCTTGCTCATGTGTTCCACCTTCATGGGTATGAATATTGTTGGCGAAACTCATGACATTCTCGTGGTAACCCGTTGTGTACTGCATCGCAACTTCCACTGTAATATCATCCATTTCACCATCTGTGTAGATTGGTGTATCAAAGATAACATCCTTGTTTTCGTTGATGTACTCAACGTAGCTCGCAATCCCACCTTCGTAGTGATAATGCTTGGTTTGTTCAAGCCCTTCACGTTTATCAGTGATAGAGATTTGAAGACCGCGATTCAAAAAGGCTAACTCTTGAATTCGTTTATTTAATTTATCAAAATCAAATGTCGTTGTCTCAGTAAAAATTTCTGGGTCTGGAGTAAAGTGAACGATTGTTCCTGTTTTATCCGTATCCCCGATCACCTCAAGGTCTGCAACAACATGTCCACGACGGTATTCTTGGTAGTGAATCTTTCCATTTTTATGAACGCGAACATCCAACTGTGTTGAAAGAGCATTTACAACTGATGATCCTACACCATGGAGTCCACCAGATACCTTGTAGCCGCCACCACCGAATTTACCTCCGGCGTGAAGAACAGTAAAGACTGTTTCAACGGCAGGACGTCCTGTTTTCTCTTGGATATCAACTGGAATTCCACGACCATCATCGATAACTGTAATCGAATCATCAGGTTCAATAAAGACCTCGATATGACTAGCGAATCCTGCCAAGGCCTCATCGATAGAATTATCTACAATTTCCCAGACTAGGTGGTGAAGACCTTCTTTGGCAGTTGAACCAATATACATCCCTGGACGCATACGAACAGCTTCCAGACCTTCCAAAACTTGAATTTGACTGGCATCATAATCTTGTGCCTGTTGGTTTTTAATATCTTCTGTCATTTTTCCCCTTTTTCTTACATGTCTATTGCTTGTTTTAAGGACACAACATCCTCAAAGAGATAGGCATCTAAGCCTGCAGCATGTCCTGCTTCTACATCAATGGCACGGTCACCAATGACTAGACCTGACGTTATATGATACTTATCACGTAAATAAATCATCGATTCAGGATCAGGCTTGCGTTTAAAACCTGAACTAGCCGTCACTACTTCTGTAAAGTAAGGAGCTATCTCAGTTTTCGCTAGAATCTCCAATACCTGATCGTTTCGATGAGAAACCAAGAAGTTACGGCCACCTTGGTCCGAAATATTTTCTAAAAGAGTAGGAATCCCATCAAACAAAACTGGATGTTCAAGCTCTCGGGCTTCATTTTCCTTATATTTTTCAAGAAAGTTTTCAATACCTGGAGCATACTTTTCGATAGCAAAGGCAGTCGAAACCTTCAAAGCTTCGTAAACACTATCGTGTTCCTGCTCAATCCCGAACTCTGCTAATGTTTCTACAAAAGCTGCTGTAGAAGTTTCATAATTATCAAGCAGGGTTCCACCTAAATCCCAGATGTAATCGTGATATTTCATACCCTTCATTATACCATTTTTTAATAAAAAAAGTGATGTTTACCTTAGTTTTTGCCATTAAAAAAGAGAAGAATCTTCTCCATCAAGAAAGATTCTCCTCCGTTTGTTCATTATTTTTCAAATAGGTCTGTGTAGAGCATGCCATTTCTTAGAGACTCAGCATCTCCGCCCAGTGTTTCAACTAAGTGGTAAGCAAAGGCTAAAGCTGTTGCTGGCCCACGGCTAGTGATAACATTCCCATCCACTACGACTGTTTCTTTGTGGTAGTGACCGTCAGCAATTTGTTCTTGGACTCCATCATAGCAGGTGAAGTTTCTTCCTTCTAGGAGACCAGCTCGATTCAAAGCAATTGGAGCAGCACAGATGGCTGCCACCTTTTTACCGGTTTCCTCAAATTTTTGAAGTTCAGAGATTAATTGTTCATTGTCCCGCAAGTGGGCAGCACCAGGCATACCGCCTGGAAGGACAATCATGTCATACTCTGATAAATCACCGTCAAACACTCGATCAGCTTGAACTTGAATGGCATGTGAACCTGTCACTTTATCTTCAAATCCTACCATATGGCAGGTGATATTTGCGCGGCGCATGACGTCTACGACCGTCAAGGCTTCAATTTCTTCAAAACCATTTGCTAGGATAACTGCAACTTTAGGCATAGCGACCTCCTTATTTCACTTTTTTCAACACAACTTTTTTACGTTTGAATCTTGTTCGACCACTCTTTTCATCAGCCAAATGGGTTTGGTAGCTCATCGATAACAGCAAACCGACACCAATTAGATTACTGATAATAGCGGATCCCCCTTGGGAAATAAAGGGCAAAGGAATACCTGTCAGAGGGAGAAGACCAGTAACCGCACCAATATTTTCAAAGATATGGAACAAGAGCATCATGATAAATCCAGTTGAGATGTAGGTATAAAACTGATTATTAGATTTTAGGGTAATCTTTAACATGCGATAGATGAGCAGTAGATAGAGTGCAACCACAACAACTGAACCAATAAATCCAAAATCTTCCGCAATTACTGTGAAAATCATATCACTCTCGCGGACTGGAATAAGGAGATTAGACACATTAAAGCCTTGACCAAAAATTCCACCGCTACCAATCGCAATTTGACCCTGCGCCTGTTGATAGGTAGTCGTTTGGGCATAATCAAAGGGATTGAGCCAAGCTAGGATACGGTTAATCTGATAAGTTGGCATCCCAATCTGATGCATAAAGGCACGCCCGTCTTTTGTGATAAAGATTGCTAGGAATCCTGCAATCGCCGATACAACTGCTACAAAAATTGGAATAATAATCTTCCAAGAAACACCTGACAATAAGACAAGTCCTGCAAAGATTGCGACAAAAACCATAGCTGTCCCAAGGTCACTTTGCAAAGCTAGCAAAACCATAACTGGCATCGTGAAAACGATCATCCACAAAATCAATAGAAAATCTAAGCCAACGGTTCGTTCTTTGTCTTTATGTTTCTTGGTAAAGGTTACGATAACGTATGCCAGCATCAAAATATAGGATATCTTCATGAATTCGGAAGGTTGAAAGAGTGTATAACCACCGATTGACACCCAGTTTTTTGCACCAGTTGCAGCTACTAAACTCGGGTTGTAGAAGACTAAAGGCAAGACCATCAAGGCTAGACCGAGTCCATATAAATAAGGTGTGGACTGCCAGAGAAATTTTGTGTTAAAAAACATGACTATGAAGCTAAAAACAATCCCTAGCGATATCCAAGCCAGTTGTTGTCCAAGTATGGGCCAAACATTGTTTGGATAGTCATGACTAACTGCTATATAAATAGCTACAACTCCAATCACCAACAAACAAATACTGGTAATATTAAACTATAATCGACCCTAGAGTCGAGAGAACGTTTCATAAAAGGCCTCCTTCATTCTTTCAGGTGTTCATTTCATTGTTTATTTAAAAATTCTTGAACTTTTGAGAATACTTGCTCTCGGCTAATGACTCTAACACGATTGCTTCGAGCCAAAGACTTGCTGATTTGCTTACCATAGCGTTTACTTGCTATGCGGCTATCTAGAATCAGAACTGCAGAGCGTTGCCCCACTCGACGCATGGTTCTTCCAATAGCTTGCTTGAGGCGAATAATGGCCATAGGAAGCTGATAATCGTAAAAAGGATTTTTTCCTTCCAAACGAAGTTCTTGATTCATCTTTTTAGTAAAAGGATCTTCTGGATTTTGGAAAGGCAAACGAGTCACCACTTCAATAACCCGCGGATGTCTTGAAAAATCGACACCTTCCCAAAAACTTCCCGCACCAAGCAAGAGCTCCCGTTCGCCTCTTTCAAAGCGTTTTTTCAATTGGGCAGGTTCTCCGTGCTTGTACTGGGCCAGATGGGGAACCCTCAAAGCATCTGAAACTTGCAACAATAAATCTTTTGCAGTAAATAAGACTAGAATGGGTTCTTCAAGCTGGAATAGTTCTTCTAGAACTTCCAAAATTGCTTGTGCATATTCCTCGGATGAAATTTCTGTCACCAACGGAAAATCATTCACCAACAAGATTTCCTGATTTTCCTGAAACTGTTCGTCCATGCAGTAAAAGGCAGCTTGAGGAAAACCTAACAATTCTGGTAAAGAAACCCTACTACTGATTTCAAGGGTTGCAGAGATTCCTAAAAGTTGACAGGATTCTGGGAAAATCTGAGAAAAGAGCAAACGATGATTGCGACTAGAAGTGATTTCAACCTTCTTACTAGACACATCTGAAGTCGATAACCAAAATTCTCCCTCAGATGTAAAAAATCTCTGATAGTCCTTAAATTCTGGTAAATTCAACTCAGAAAAATCTTGGTGGAGCTTGTCAATGCTACTAGCTGGGCACATCTTCCGTTTACCAGATAGAAACTGATCGAGTAGGTAAGAAACTTCAAAACGAATACTTTCTAGCAAGCGTCTTTGAAGCATTCCTTCTTCCCTCGATAGAGCTTGGTCTAGTTGATCTAGCAAATCCGTTAACAAATAAGATTTTCGAGAAAGATTTTCCAATGTCAACAAGACTTTCTGGGCTTCATCTAAAATCAAGAGACGCCCTTCTAAGAGACTCGGATCATCTTCAAGTCGAGTAACTAAGTAAGCATGATTGGTCACAAGCAACTTGCAAGAACGAGCCTTTTTCTGACCTCGTTTCCAAAAATCCTCTAGCCAAAAGAGAGAGTCTTTGTGAAGGTTGCCATCATGAACCAAGTTCGGTAAAAACTGCTGGTAGCGATAAAGCTGACCAATTTCGTCTAAATCTCCTGTATCTGTTTCAGTCAACCAAACTAGAAGTTGCATCTTGAATCGTGTATACAGACGATTGGACTCTTCTTCCTCTAGAGCTGTATGAAAGGCATCTAGCTTCAAGTAATTCTGAGGACCTTTAAGACTATGAATAGAGATATGGAAAATCTCTTCTAGTCTTTTAGCCTCCTCTTGTATCACCTGATTTTGAAGGATTTTAGTCGGAACACTGAGTAGGATTCCCCCTTCATTCTCAAGTGACAAGGCCGGTAGCAGGTAACCATAGGTTTTCCCGATTCCTGTTTGAGCCTGAATAAAGGAAATGGCTTCCCCTTGTAAAAACTCTTGAACCTTTGGGCAAATTCTTCTTGTTGACTTCTCTCCTCCAAACCTAGCAAGGCAATATTAGTTTGGAAATCTTTTGAGAGTTTGCGTGGAGAAAGGATTGGCTTCTCTTTTCTTAAGAATAAGCCCTGCACTTCTACCAAATCATGCTCAACGAGGAGAGACTGTTTCTGATAAACTTCCTCGATGACTAGGTAAGATTCATAGAGTAAGCTGTCTGATAAACTCAATAAGCGCTCCAACAACCCTTTTGGCAGTCCAAACATCTTTTGTCTCATACAAAGAAAGAGTTCTGCTGTTGCTTGGGCATCAGATAGGGCTGAATGGGCTTGCTCTAGAGAAATCCCCAACTCTTGGCAAAGAATGCCGAGATTATACTTCTCAAGCTGAGGGTAAAATACTTGAGCCAACTCCACTGTATCGATACGAGGCGTGCGCAATTCATAACCCTCAAAAAAGAGGAATTCTGCCAATAAATTAGCATCGAATTGAACATTGTGCGCAACAAAAACACCGTCTTTGACCAGTTCAAAAATCTTTTCAGCCACCTGAGAAAACTCTGGAGCCTTTGCCAAACGTTTATCAGTCAAACCCGTTAATTCTTTGATATGAGAATCCAAGCGTTCATGAGGGTTGACATCAGTCGCATACTGTTCAACAATCTCACCATCTTCAATGACTACAATTCCCACTTGGATGATTTTTGCCTTGCTTCCGGTACTTGTAGCTTCTAAATCTACAACCACATACCGATTATTTCTAAAATTCATCACTAAAAATTATATCAAAATTTGCACCATTTGACACCCCTGAACTTTATTTGAAGAGTCAAGTTTCTTGCAAGATTCGAAAAAATGATTGAATTAAATTGTAGAAAAGGAGGGAACTCATGAACCCATTAGATTTGTTTAACCAAGTAAAAGAACTCATTGAGAACAAAGATTTTTCTGCAGCAAAAACTTTTGTTGAAGAAAACAAGGATCAACTCGGTGAGTACCTAAGCCAAGCACAAGCTTTGGTTTCAGGCTCAGAAGGACTTGACGGTCTTGTAGATAAGGTCAAAGGCCTCTTCTAATCATCAAAAGACACCTGAAAAATCAGGTGTCTTTTTGTATTTTTTTCATAAATGCAGGAATATGTTGACTAATCGTGGTTGGCAGAACTACAAAGTTGTCCTCAGATAATTTTTGAGCAATTGCTGAATGTAGATAGGTCGCTACTGTCACTCTTTCATAGAGATTTGCTTGGGGAAATTGCCCTGCAAAGCCAGCAATCATCCCAGCCAGAGTATCACCCATTCCCCCAGTCGCCTGATAAGGGCCGCCAACACTCAATTGATAACAATCAGTTTGACCAGCTTGCCAAATTCGGGTAGCAGGACCTTTTTGAACTAGAATCGTTCCTGAAGGAAATCTCTTCAAGGCCTCCCCTGTTTCCTCGGTTCCTTGGGAATCCAAATCTAAGCCTGACAAGACTTGCCATTCCCTTTGGTGAGGCGTTAAAACAAGATGAGCTTTGGGAAATTTCATTTCAACCTTCGCTAAAATAGATAGGGCGCCACCATCCAGTATGAGGGTCTGATCTTGATTTGAATGATTAAAGACTGTTTGGAGAAGCTCTTCTCCACGCTCATCATCCACTAGTCCAGGTCCGACCAAGACAACACTTGCTTTCTGTAACTGTTGCTCAAGTAATTGCTTATCATCAAGGTCAAAAGCCATAGCCTCCGGCAGATGGCTATGCAGAGCTGAAATATTCTCTTTATCCGTTGCTACTGTCACCAAGCCTGCGCCACTTCTAACCGCCCCTAAAGCTGCCATAATAATCGCTCCCCCATAGGGATACGTTCCTCCAATCAAGAGAAGACGACCGTAGTCTCCTTTATGACTAGAACGAGGACGATCGATGATTACTTTTTTCAGTAGAGCCTGATCAATGACTTTCATAAACTACTCCTTCATGCTTGTTCCTATTTTTATTATACACCTCACTACCCAATTAATAAAGGAGAAGACTATATAGTCTTCTCCTTTTTTTAAATAATCAGCCTTTTGAGAATAGTGAGTTATGAAACATTATTCTTCCTTGCGTTTCCCATTTAGGAATGCTGCTGATAAGGCCAGACTTAGACCTGCTAGGAAAATAGCTGTATCTGATTGACTTTCCCCAGTTTCTGGAAGTCTTGCTGAGTCTGCTTTTTCCGAAGCATTTCCAAGAACTTGTGAACCCTGAGTCTGCTCAGCAGAAACCTGAGTTTCTGAAGGTTTATCAGATAAACCTCGAATATCTGCAACAGGTTTATCGATTGTTGGAGCCGCTTGGTCTCCTGCGATTCCTAGAGTTTCTGTATATTCTGGGAGCTCGTTCTTATCTGCTTGCACAGCATTGACTCCACCCTTGAATTCAGGTACGTCATTTTTAGCGGCTTCAACCCAATTAGCTCCGCCCTTGAACTCTGGAACTTCATTTTTAGCAGCTTCAACCCAATTAGCTCCGCCCTTGAACTCTGGAACTTCATTTGTAGCGGCTTCGACCCAATTAGCTCCGCCTTTAAACTCTGGAACTTCATTTTTAGCGGCTTCGACCCAATTAGCTCCGCCTTTAAACTCTGGAACTTCATTTGTAGCGGCTTCGACCCAATTAGCTCCGCCTTTAAACTCTGGAACTTCAACAATTGGTGCTTCTTGGTCTCCTGCAGTACCGATAGAGTTGCTATATTCTGGGACTTCTACTATTGGGGCTGGCTCCTCACCTACTGTACCAATGGCACCCGTATATTCTGGTACATCAACAACTGGAGCTGGCTCATCACCCACTGTACCAATGGCACCCGTATATTCCGGAAGGTCAACAACTGGAGCTGGCTCCTCGCCCACAGTTCCAATAGGATCAGTATATTCTGGTACGTCAACAACTGGAGCTGGCTCCTCGCCCACAGTTCCAATAGGATCAGTATATTCTGGTACGTCAACAACTGGAGCTGGCTCCTCACCTACAGTTCCAATAGGGTCCGTGTACTCTGGAACTTCAAGAACTGGAGCTGGCTCCTCACCCTTGCTACTTTTAGCAATTGTTTTCACTCCTACTTCAACAATTTGATCTTTTGCATCTCTTGTTTCAGTATGAACAACCTTACGACTTGTTCCTAATACTTCGACGTAGTCTACCTTTTCTCCATTTTGACCTTCTGAGACGATACGACGTTCATCTTTGCCTAAGTCACTATTCTCACGAATAATTTCCTTGAATGGAATGACAGCTTTCTCAACTTCTAGACTTGGACGGTCTAAAACAAGAACTTGATCATCCACTGCATGACTAGCTTCTGAACCAGCTTCAAAGTGAAGGCGATATTCTTTCACAAGACTACCATCTTTAGCAAGGAGTCGAATAAGTGTTGGAAGATTGCCTTGATTTGACTCAACAACAGTCGCTACACCGTGACCACTTGTTTGAACAGTCACCTCTGGTTTCGCTCCATTAGCGGTTAATCGATATTCTGAAACCGCAGGATCAAAGTTTTCCAATGCTTTTCCATTAATTGAAATTGTCACTGCAGGTGTTTCTGAATCACTGGCTTTGGCTGGAGAATAGGCACTAAACTCGACCATTGCGAGACCATTAGTGGTTGATTTGCGAGTCATACGTGCGCGAATAGCGGTTGTCTGAATCGGATCAAAGGTAAATTCGATTGGCTTACCAGCCTCGATTGCTCCAGATGCCTTATAAGGAATTTCTTGCCAATTTTCTGCCTTGTTAAACGGATGATCCGCATTTTCTTCATAACGTGAAATGGTGCTTGGTTCAGAATAAGTTGGTCCAACATATCTTTCGAGTACCATTGTCGCTGGTGCATCTGTTCCACTGTCTTTGAAGAACTGAATTGCTACTTTTCCTACAGAGCGAGGTGTAATCTGACCATTCTTCTTAAAGAGAACTCCTACCGACACTTCCTGATTTTTTGGAGTACGAGACCAGTTAGTCCAACGTCCATCCTCATTAAATCGCCCATCGTTGATATAGAAGATTCTATCATTAGAAGCAGCATCGGTATCGTTTGTAGTAGAGGCAAAGGCTTTAGAGTCAGTCGCATTATTGCTTGCATTCTCAGAGATAACCTGATTTCCTCTTGCCAAAACGGTCACTTGCATCTTAGTTGTCAGGTCTGTTCCTAGGATATGACCAAGCACTTCAAAGGTGCCTTCCTGGTCTGTCGCATGTTCAGCCACTGCATCCCATTCTACGGCTAGTTTATCTGTAGTCCAATCTGTTTCTGATGGATAGTAGACTGTCACTTCTGTAGGTAATTGAAGCTTATCGCCAACACTCAATGTTATGGCAGCATTTTCGGCAGCTACTGGTTGCGTAGATTCTTTTTTACCATCACGGAAAATGCGATACTCTTTCAAGATGCTTCCGTCTTCTGCCTTCAAAATGAGGCGTGTTGCTCCTTCTGGGCTTGTAGCAGGGACGATTGTTACCAAACCATTGTCGCTTGCTGTTGCAGTAATCACTTTGCTAGCTTGAGGAATATGATAGTCTGTCTTAGCTGGATTGAAATGTTCAAGGCTCTTGCCATCTACTTGGATAGAAATCTCTGAACTTGAAGCAGCTGGAACTTTATTTCCTAAGATTGTGATTTCGGTCAAACCGACACCAGCCGTTCCATTTGCCTTCTTCATGCGAATACGAACTGCATAGGTCTCAACCTTATCAAATGTAAAGTGGTTAGTTTGGCTTGCGGATAATTGTCCTGGAGCTTTGAGATGTTCAACTTCTTTCCAGTTAGCAGCATTGTTAAATGGATGCTTGGCATCTCCTTGAGCATGATTAACATCAGTTGGCAAATCTGGAATTTCTTGACCAACATAATACTCGATGACATATTCTTTTGGAAGTCCAATCGCACCATCTGTATAGAAATCAACTGAAAGATTGTCGACAAAGCGTTTGGTTAAATCTCCTGAATTACCAAATAAGATAGACGCCCAATCGTTATCAGTATTTGTTTGCCATGTAGTCCATCTATTCTTGACATCTGTATTGGCTCTTGAAACTGTCAAGTCGTTCAGAGTATTGGCCGAATCATCTCCACCAGTATTGGATACGATAGCTGCTGGCAATTGTGAACCTGTCCATTGTTTCGAGATATTATTTCCCGCAACAACCTGACTGGAAACACGAACATGAGCCTTGGTAGTCAGAGAGCTACCAACCAATTGACCTTTGATTTCAAAGATTCCTTCGGTTTGACTAAAGTTAGCTGGCACCTTATCCCAAACGACATCATTATAGACAGTTGTTCCATTAGAATGGTAGGCACGAACGTTAGCTGGTAATTGAACCGTTTCACCCTTAGGAAGAGTCAGGCTGATTTCTTCTGCGATCTGCAAACCTTCAACAGTCACATTTGCCACAGCTTCAATATCTGTACCTTCGACATGACCTTTAAGGGTAAAGCTATGATAGCTAGCAAGTTCTTTTTCATCCACCTTGTCCCAAGTTACAGCTAGCTTACGAGTCAAACCTTGGTCAAATTCTGCTGCGATTTGGTCAGGCAAATTCGGTTGCTGATTGATATCTGTAGAGATTGAAACAGGATGAAGCTTAACAATTTTCTTGGCTACTTTGTTTTCTTTGATGACCACTACGGTAGCTACAGATTGTGTCTTCTCTGTTTGGTGTTCAATACGAGGAGTGAGCGTTACACTACCTTTAGTGTAAAGAAGCAAGTTCTGTCCGTTTACCTCCAGATGTCCACCATCAGTAGAACTAGCATCCAAGTGAATATCTGATGCTGAAATTCAGTCTGTGTACCATCTTCGTAATGCCCAATGACATGATAAGGAAGGACTTGGTCTTCTGTTGCATTTTCTTTACCTTCTACACTTACTTCCAAGCGTGTCAAGGCGGGAGCTTCCTTCACAAATTGAATCAAGTAAGTTTGAACCAAATCGCCCTTCTGGTCACTCAAGAATACAGAAGCCTGATAATCATTAGCTGCTGAAGCCTGTTGAACTGTCACCTGATAGCCTCTTGTCTGTGCTCCAACACTTGGAATCTCAGCACTGTAAGGAAGGGATACTCGGTAGTAGGTCTTTCCAGGCTCAAAGTTTTCAAGAGTCTTATCTCCAACCGTGAGGCCTGTAACAGTGTTTTCTGTTTCCTTATCACTTGCGATAAAGGTTGCTGTCACCTCGTAGTCATTACCTACCAATTTACCAATTGCTTCAGTACGTCCACCTTCTTTTGTCAAAGCAGAAGGATCTTTCAAGGTCCAAGAAACGACATCCGCATCAACCAAGTTACCATCTGATAAAACTGCCGTTACCGTTTTGTCCAAATCCTCTGCAGCTGTACCAACTGGGACTGTTACCACCTTAGGCAACCACTTATCAAGTGCAATGACCTTAACAAGGGCTTCAGCCTTAGCTTCGAGACCTTCCACACTACCTAGGACTTTTTTCTCACCAGCACTTGCAAGGAGATCATCTGGGATTGTCCAAACCACAGCTTTTTCTTCGACACTACCATCACTATAAATAGCTGTTACTGTCTCTGGTAGTTTAGGATTTTCACTGACATCAGTAGTCGCCTTAACAGGGGCAAAAGAGACAAAGTGACGATTTTCTTTTTTGCCTGAAACAGTTGTGACTGTTGCTTGATCAGAAGCTAAACCTGCAGAATCCGCATAAAGGGTAAATTTTCCTTCTTTTTCAGTGGATTTAACAATGACAACACCTTTACCATTGAAGGCTTTTCTTTGCCATGTGCCATCTTTCTGAGCTTTATAGCGTTCACGGCTAGCTTGTTCCCCATTGTCCACACCGACGATTTGACCTTGGCCATGAAGATTGAAGTGAACAAGATTGTTAGCTGTTGGTACAACATTGCCATCTTCATCGACGATTTCATAATGGATGTAAGACAAATCTTTGCCGTCTGCAGTGATGACATGTTCTTCCTTGGTGAGACGAACTCTAGCAGGTTCCCCTGCTGTTGTCACACTATCACGCGCAATCTCTTTACCATTTTCATCACGAGCAATAGCTGTTAAGGTACCTGGTTTATAGTCAACCAACCACTCAAGATACAATTCACTTGGTTTAGCTCCTTCGTGATATGGACGACCATCTTCAGTTGTTTTCTTAACAAATTCTTTCTTACCAAGGGACTGGTTGTTCAAGAACAATTCTACGCTAGCAGCATTTGAGAAGGTCCGAACTGGAACCTTGCCATTGATGAGCATATTACGTTCCTTGAGCGTTTCTTCAGTCCAATTCCAGTGAGGCATGATACGAACAGTTGGTTTTTCTTTGGCACTATACCATTCACTACGGTAGAGATAGAAATCATTCTTAGGCAAAGCCTGCCGTATCAATGATACCAAAGTAAGAGCTTTTCACTGGTGTATTATCTTGGTTATGCCATGGTGTAGGTTCACCGATATAGTCAAAACCAGTCCAGATGAACTGACCTGCATAGCCAGCACGATCACGGTCAAAGGTCCAAGATTCAGTAGCTGTTCTACCCCAGGCTACACGGTCATTACCATAGTCTGATTGTTCATAGTGACGATTTGGACGATTGTCGTGCCAGAGATTTTGAGCAGGGTTAAAATAAGAATCACGAGTTCTAGTTGCTGAAGAAGTTTCAGAACCATAAATCAACCAGTCTGGATGCGCTTTACGAACAGCGTCGTAAAAACGCTCTCCATAGTTCATACCTACAGCATCCATGATTGCTGCTAATTTTAAGAACAAGCCTGTAGAAGCACGACTGAATTTATTTTCACCCATAGTCACATAGCGCTCTGTATCAATTGCTTTGATAACAGCTTTCAAACGCTTGGCTGTTTCTAGTGAACGTTCTCCACCATCTGCCTCATCAACTTCATTCCCGAGTGACCACATGATGATTGAAGGATTATTTTTATCTCGTTCAACCATGGTTCTCAGATCAAAATCAGACCACTTCTCACCCTTTTTGGCTTCTGGGTGAGTTGCATCTTGATCAAAGAAACGTCCATAGTCATAAGTTTTCTTGCCACGATACCAAGTATCAAAGGCTTCTTCTTGGACTAAAAGTCCTAGACTAGCAGCGGCATCAAGTAACTGTGGACTCGCTGGATTGTGAGTCGTACGTATAGAGTTAACTCCCATATCCTTCAAGAGTTTTAATTTACGGTAGGTTGCCTTATAGTTTTCTTCCGCTCCCAAGGCACCGTTATCATGGTGGATACTAACCCCATGGAATTTCATTCTCTCACCGTTAAGAGAGAATCCCTCCTTGGCTGTCCAGTTGAAATAACGATAACCAAAAGTATCTTCTGTCACATCAACTAGCTTTCCTTCATTATAAACCTTTGTTTTCAGAACATAGAGCTGAGGATGATAACTTTTGGTTGTCCAGAGAGTTGGTTTATTCACTAAGATTGTTTGCTTAAAGTCAGCTGTCTCATTTCCTGCTAGGTTCTTGGTTACAGAACGAACCAAATCTGAAACAGCCTTACCTTCCTTAGTAAAAATCTGTTGCTCCACAAATACCTTGGCTAGAGTCTTGGCAGTATTTTTAATCTTGCTTTGGATTTGAGTTTCAACATTGCCATCTTTTTGTTGAGCTAATTTTGGAGTTGTAATATGATTTCCATTTTCAGCCACCTGCACCTTGTCACGATAGCTAAGCGTCACATCACGATAGATACCACTTCCTGAGTACCAACGACTACTTGGTTGCTTATTGGTAACTTGGACAGCAATGGTATTCTCACTGCCATCTTTATTTAAAAATTCAGTGATATCATATGAAAAAAATGATTGTAACCACTTGGATAATGACCTACAAATTTACCATTTGACATAGACCTTGGAGTCCATGTAAACTCCATCAAAAGTTGATCCGAACATCCTTGTCCTTGGCAGCTTCGTCTACAGTGAAAGGTCTTACGATACCAGGCAGTACCCACCCGTTTAATTGACCACCCTTCATTTCGAGCAGGAGACTTTGTGATCAAAAATCAAAATAGATACTCCAGTCATGAGGAAGGTTCAACTTAGACCAGTCATGAACGTCTACATCTTTCTTAGAAAAATCACCCTGGGCATTTAATTTAAAATACCAGTCTTTGTTAAAATTTTGTTTTCTTTCCTGTAAAAGTCGGTCTTCTTTTTCTTTCTCTTTGGTAACTTGAGGTAATTCTGTTGCAGATATTTTTTCTTCCTTAGCCTTATCGTCAGATACCGGTTTATTCTGATTAGCTTCAGCAGTATGTTCTTCCAAAACTGCTGGCTTTTCAGTATTCACTTCTGCCACTGAAGGTTCTTTCTCATTCACTTCAGCAGCTGGTTTTTCAGTCTTTTCTTCCTTAGGACTAACTACTTCTGCTTCCTTTTTTTCCTTAGGACTTGTTTCCTCAGTTACTTTATTTTCAGTTACTGGTTTTGCTGCTTCATCCGTATCTTTTTCTTCTTTTTCGGTAGCTGAATCTTGTGGGCCATTTTGCTCCGCTTTGCAATGGCTGCAGCTAGATCATCTGGAAGTTTATCCAAAGGTTGAACTTGATGAATTGTTTCTTCAGTGGTACTTGACGTTTCAGTTTCAGCTGCTTGAGCTACCTGAAGACCAAAGATACTAGCTCCAATCATAACCGAAGCCGCACCAATAGCAAATTTACGAATACTAAAATGACACCGTTTTTCAAAAAATCTCTTATCCATTATGGTTCCTTTCTAAGTTTTAGTAAGCGATTACATTTTTCCTCAAAAAATAAACCTCCCTCTAGACGCTTACTTATTTTTGCATATACATATTGATGCTTTTAATATATCAAAATAGTAGAAGTTTTTCAATAATTTGTAGAAGTTTTACTGGAATTTTAGTAGAAATAGAGCAAGAAAAAAACAAGTCCATTAGAACTTGCTTTTTAAAAATTCATTAATGATTGTAGTAGAGATTAGTCTCTATCCAGCGTTCTTAAAGCAGCCTGATAAGTCTGCTCCATCAGCATGGTAATGGTCATTGGACCAACTCCACCAGGTACAGGGGTGATATGACTAGCAATTGGTGCAACAGCATCGTAATCAACATCTCCACAGAGCTTGCCATTTTCATCTCGGTTCATCCCCACATCAATGACAACTGCACCTGGTTTGACAAAAGTCAGCAGTCACGAACTTTGGCGCGACCGATGGCTACGACCAAAAATATCGGCTTTAGAAGCTACTTGGGCTAGATTGTGGGTACGAGATGGGTCAAGGTTACAGTTGCATTTTTAGCCAACAGCAACTGAGCCATGGGCTTTCCCGACAATATTTGAACGACCAATTACGACCGCATTTTTTTACCTTCTAAGTCAATCCCATATTCATGAAACATTTCCATAATTCCTGCAGGTGTTGAAGGAATCATAACTGGGTGACCAGACCAGAGGCGTCCCATGTTGAGAGGATGGAAACCATCCACATCCTTTTCTGGATCAATAGCTAGTAAAACAGCTTCTTCATCGATGTGTTTTGGTAATGGCAACTGGACCAAAATCCCATGCCATGCTGGATCTTGATTGTATTTAGCGATTAATTCTAACAATTCCTCTTGAGTAATGGTCTCCGGAACTCGCACGACTTCACTTTGGAAGCCTGCAGCGATAGCAGAACGCTCCTTGTTGCGTACGTAAACTTGGCTTGCTGGATTTTCTCCGACTAAAATAACGACCAATCCTGGAACCAAACCTGTCTCTTCCTTTAATTTGGCTGTTTTTTCAGCCAACTGTCCTTGTAGCTTGGCTGCTAAAGCCTTTCCATCAATCATCTGTGTCATGTATTTTTCTCTTTTTCTAACAAATATTTTCTATTATAACAAAAAAATCGTTCGAGCATTCTAACACTTCTTACCTAAGATACTCTATAGTCTGAAACTATAAGAAAAAGCTCCTTGGAGCTTTTCATGATATTCTTACAAAACCTTACTCAAGAAATCCTTGGTTCTTTGTTCTTGGGTTTGTTCAAAGACTTGCTCTGGAGTTCCGTCTTCAACAACAACACCATCAGCCATAAAGATAACACGATCTGCTACTTCACGAGCAAAGCCCATTTCATGCGTTACGATAACCATGGTCATTCCTGACTGAGCAAGTTCTTGCATAACTGCTAGTACTTCTCCTACCATTTCTGGGTCTAGAGCAGAAGTCGGTTCATCAAAGAGTAGGACATCTGGTTCCATAGCAAGACCACGGGCAATAGCGATACGCTGTTGTTGACCGCCCGACAAGCTTTGTGGATAGGCATTTGCCTTATCTGGTAAACCAACCTTTGCCAAAAGCTCATGCGCTCTCTTTTCAGCAACTGCCTTACTTTCCCCTTTAGTCTTAATAGGAGAAAGCGTGATATTTTCCATCACTGTCATATTTGGGAAGAGATTGAATTGTTGGAAAACCATTCCCATCTTTTCACGCATGGCAAAGAGGTCATTTTTCTTATCCGTAATGTCGACACCTTCAAAGATGACCTTTCCTTTAGTGGCTTCTTCGAGGAGATTCATCGAGCGAAGGAGGGTTGACTTACCACTACCAGAAGGGTCCGATAATCACCACTACTTGTCCTTTTTTGAATTTCAAGATCAATTCCTTTTAAAACTTCATTTTTTCCAAAGTTTTTATGAAGGTTTTCAATTTTTATAAGTGTTTCAGTCATTATTTCTTATCTCCTTGTCCCATACGATTTTCAAAAGCTTTCAAGGCCAGTGTCAAGATAGAGGTCATAATCAAGTAGTAAAAGGCTGCAAATAAGAGCGGTGTTAAAAGGTAGGTATGTGGTTGTTGATACTGTAGTAGCTCCATTCCACAACTCCATAACCCCGATAGCTGACAAGAGCGAGCTATCCTTGATAATAGTGATAAACTCATTTCCTAGAGAAGGTAAGATATTTTTGATAGCCTGGGGTAAAATGACATAGCGCATGGCATTCTTAGGGCGAATACCTAGTGAATAAGCTGCTTCTAATTGTCCCTTTGGTACTGCATTAATCCCAGCACGAACTGTTTCTGATACATAGGCACCACTATTCATAGAGATAATCAAAATCCCTGGAATCAAGCGAGTCAGATCAACATCTAAAGATCCCAATTTGAATAGTCGGAGCACTAATATGCATCAAGGCAAATGCAATCATAATCTGCACCATCATCGGAGTCCCACGGAAGACCCAGATATATAGATTAGCAAACCAGGCGAATGGTTTAATTTTTGAACGTTGTGCAAAGGCCAACAGCACTCCTAGAATGGTCCCCAAAAAGACCACCAAGATAGATATGATAATTGTTACAACGGCTCCATAGTTAAAATATGGTAGATATTTTCGGGTAAAAAAAGAAAAAAATTCATGGATATTCTACTTTCTGTTTTTTTAATATTTAAACTCAAAAAACTTGTATAAGGATAACATATTTTGCATAAAAAAATTCAACATTTTCTCCTAATATTTTCAATAAATTTTTCAAAGACGATAGAAATAGCGAGAAATCTTAGTTTTTTTCTAGTCAAGTAGAGTCTGTTTATGGTAAAAATAGTAAAGATAAGAAATGGAGGAGAATCAAAAATGGAATCACATTTGGTTAGAATCATCAATCGCTTAGAAGCAATGACTAAAAGATGGTGGTAACTTGAAACGTAACTTTGAGCGCGAAGGAGTTGTTGTCGCAGAGGTTGCTTTTTAACCACGACGAAGAAAAACGGACCACTCTTTACACTTCGTGACGTTGAAGCTCGTGAAACATATACATTTGATAGCATCGACCTCATTGCGATGGAAATCTACGAACTTTTATACTAATTGTTGAATAAATGCCGGAGAAGTCTCCTGCTTTTGACCAATGAAAAATCCTTTTTTTGCATGACAAATAGGGATTTTTCTTTTTATCCCTATATTTCATCTACAAAAACTCTTTTTATCATGACTTCTAAGACTCAATCTTTTTACTTGCTTTCCCCTTCAATCATGATATAATGAGACTAAAGAACTTTGACTATTTTTTTGACCTTTCTGTTTTTAGTCAAAGCCAAGAAAAGAAACGAGGTAGTGGTATGCTCTGTCAAAATTGTAAAAATCAATGACTCAACGATCCATCTTTACACCAATCTTAATGGGCAACAAAAAGCAAATTGACCTTTGCCAAAAATTGCTACAAAAATTATCAAAACAGATCCTAACAATAGCTTATTCAAAGGCATTACAGATTTAAACAATCGTGATTTTGATCCATTTGGAGACTTCTTTAATGATCTGAATAACTTTAGACCTTCTTCCAATAATAATGTTCCTCCAACCCAGTCAGGTGGTGGATATGGTGGCAATGGTGGTTTTGGTTCCCAAAATCGCGGGCCAGCTCAAACACCTCCTCCTAGTCAAGAAAAAGGACTCTTGGATGAGTACGGTATCAACATAACTGAGATTGCCCGCCGTGGAAATGTCGATCCTGTTATTGGCCGTGACGAAGAAATCATCCGTGTCATTGAAATTCTCAACCGTAGAACTAAGAAACAATCCTGTCCTTATTGGAGAACCTGGTGTTGGAAAAACTGCCGTTGTCGAAGGCCTCGCTCAAAAAATTGTAGATGGTGATGTTCCCCACAAACTTCAAGGGAAAGAAGTCATCCGTTTAGACGTTGTTAGCCTTGTCCAAGGTACAGGAATTCGTGGACAGTTCGAAGAGCGCATGCAAAAACTCATGGAAGAAATTCGTGAGCGCAAAGATGTCATCCTCTTTATCGACGAAATTCATGAAATTGTCGGTGCGGGTTCTGCTGGAGACGGTAATATGGATGCAGGAAATATTCTGAAACCTGCCCTTTCTCGTGGCGAACTTCAACTAGTTGGTGCTACTACCCTCAATGAATACCGCATCATCGAAAAAGACGCCGCCCTTGAGCGCCGTATGCAACCTGTTAAGGTGGATGAACCAACTGTGGAAGAGACTATTATTATCCTCAAAGGTATCCAAAAGAAATACGAAGATTACCACCACGTTCATTATACAGATGCTGCTATCGAAGCTGCTGCTACTCTTTCTAACCGCTACATCCAAGATCGTTTCTTGCCGGACAAGGCTATTGACCTCCTAGATGAGGCTGGTTCTAAAATGAACTTAACCTTGAATTTTGTGGATCCAAAGGTTATCGACCAACGCTTAATCGAGGCAGAAAATCTCAAGGCTCAAGCAACTCGAGATGAAGATTTTGAAAAAGCAGCCTACTTCCGTGACCAGATTGCTAAATATAAAGAAATGCAAAAGACCAAGGTAACGGATCAGGATACCCCGATTATCAGCGAAAAGACGATTGAACACATTATTGAGCAAAAGACCAATATTCCAGTTGGTGATTTGAAAGAAAAAGAGCAGTCTCAACTCATCAACCTAGCAGATGACCTCAAGGCTCATGTCATTGGTCAAGATGATGCAGTTGATAAGATTGCTAAGGCTATCCGCCGTAACCGTGTTGGGCTTGGAACACCAAACCGTCCAATTGGTAGCTTCCTCTTTGTTGGTCCTACAGGTGTCGGTAAGACAGAACTTTCTAAACAACTGGCTATTGAACTTTTTGGTTCTGTTGATAGCATGATTCGCTTTGATATGAGTGAATACATGGAAAAACATAGCGTTGCCAAACTCGTCGGTGCCCCTCCAGGATACGTAGGTTATGATGAAGCAGGTCAGTTGACTGAGAAAGTGCGTCGCAACCCCTACTCACTTATCCTCCTTGACGAAGTTGAAAAAGCCCATCCAGATGTTATGCATATGTTCCTTCAAGTATTGGATGATGGCCGTTTAACGGATGGTCAAGGACGAACTGTTAGCTTTAAGGACGCCATCATTATCATGACCTCAAATGCAGGTACAGGCAAGGCTGAAGCTAGTGTTGGTTTTGGTGCTGCTAGAGAAGGTCGTACCAACTCTGTCCTTGGAGAATTAGGCAACTTCTTTAGTCCAGAATTCATGAACCGCTTTTGATGGTATTATCGAATTCAAAGCTCTCAGCAAGGAAAATCTCCTTCAAATCGTTGACCTCATGTTGGATGATGTGAATAAACGTCTCTCAAGTAATAACATCCATTTAGATGTAACAGATAAGGTGAAAGGAAAAAAACTTGTAGACCTTGGTTACGATCCAAAAAAATGGGAGCTCGTCCACTCCGTCGTACCATCCAAGACTATATCGAAGATGCCATTACAGACTACTACCTTGAAAATCCAAGTGAAAAAAAGACCTCAAGGCAGTCATGACAAGTAAAGGTAAAAAAATCGTGATTAAGTCCAAAAAAATAAAACGGAAACAGTCGAGTCAAACGACTAGTTCCTCACATACAAAAGAATGTTCTTGCTTGACAGTGAGAGCATTCTTTACTATATAGAAAGAAAAGCGCACTCACGAAGGAGAACTTTATGGCAAATCCAACATTTGGAGAAAAAAAGAGGGAGTAACCTACAAAAAAATAGATATGGCGTTTATGCAGTCATACCTGATGCAAACCATGAAAAGATTATCCTCGTACAAGCTCCAAATGGTGCATGGTTCTTACCAGGAGGTGAAATCGAAGAAGGCGAAAAACCATCTCGAAGCTCTCAAACGAGAATTGATTGAAGAATTAGGATTTACAGCTGAAATCGGCACCTACTACGGGCAAGCTGATGAATATTTTTATTCTAGACATCGTGATACCTACTACTACAATCCAGCCTATCTCTATGAAGCTACTTCTTATCAAGAAATCCAAAAACCTCTCGAGGACTTCAATCACTTAGCTTGGTTCCCAATCGATGAAGCTATAGCTAACTTAAAACGTGGAAGTCACAAATGGGCGATTGAAGCTTGGAAAAAACAACATCAAATTTAAACTATCTTTACCAAATTTCCCAAAAAGTGCTATAATAGACATAGAAATACAGGAGGAAACCCTATGAAGCTTATCAATACTACAAATTCACACTCGCAACTTGTTAAAAGTCAGCTAGAAAGTACCGACGCAACGCTTGTAGAGGTTTATTCTGCGGGAAATACAGATGTTATTTTTACTCAGGCTCCACTTCATTACGAAATCCTCATTTCCAATAAACATCGGGCAATCCGTGAAAAAGAAATGGAAATAATCAAAGAATTTTTCCTCAGTCGTAAAATTAATCAACAGGCTATTGATAAGGCAAATATTAAAACCCTCTATTCTGATAAATTGATTGAGATTTCAATCCCTACAAAATAGAATTAATCTACCCTACAGTTAAAACTGCGGGGTTTTTTTAATACCTTTTTCTTGTTTATATCTTTAAAATAAATTATTGTGAATAAAAGCTTTTTTTGTGAAAAATTTCACATTTTCAATCGAAAAAAATGTGAGAAATTTCGTTATAATAGATAGAAAGATTTTTAATGAAGGAGTTTGATATGAAAGAAATAGTATACAGAGAAGCCAGGCTAGATGAATACCAAAAAATCGGGAAAGTGTTGGCTGGTGCCTTTATGGACTACCCTTTCATGACTCTTATCAAAGATGATTTAAAAAAACCAGAATATTACCCAGCATTCTTAGAATTATTGGATAGCCTTCTGACCAGACTCTATATCAAAGGAGAGACCTGTCTAGTCGCTGAACGAGACGGGAAATCATGGCCGTTGCCCTCCTGCAACAAAAGGATTTTTCCCATTCTATCTTATTTGCTGAATGGTATGGTCAAGCTTTTCCGTTTTATTACTCCTCGCAATCTCTTGAAATATCTTGATTTGGTGGAACGTTCCGAACAGCATTTGAAAAGATCAGGAAATTTTTGACTGGTATTTGATGATGTTAGGTGTCAACGCTTCTAGTCAAAAACCAAGGGAATCAGGGAGTGCTTTTCTACAAGAAGGTGTTGAACCTTATCTTAAATCCAAAGGCTGCAAACGCTTGGGCTTGATTACTAGTACTGAAAAAAATGTTTGCTTCTATGAAAAAAACAAGTATGAATTACTAGATTCGATGATGTTAGAATACGGAACAAAATCTATTGGAAACTGGGCTTTTTGTAAAAAAATCCTGGATAACTAATTTTTAAACATAAAAAAAGATTGGTCTAAAGGACCAATCTTTTTTTATTTTACTTAACAGCTTCTTTCAAAGGCTTCTACCTTTATCCAAGCGTTCCCATGGAAGATCAATATCTGTACGTCCCATATGTCCATAAGCCGCTGTTTGACGGTAGATTGGACGTTTGAGGTCAAGCATTTGGATAATTCCTGCAGGACGAAGGTCAAAGATTTGACGCGCTGCTTTTTCAAGTTTACTTTCAGCTACTGTTCCAGTACCGAAAGTATCGATACGGACAGATACAGGTTGAGCTACACCGATTGCGTAGGCCAATTGCACTTCTGCTTTCTTAGCAAGACCTGCAGCAACAATGTTTTTAGCAATGTAGCGAGCTGCATAAGAAGCTGAACGGTCAACCTTAGTGGCATCCTTACCAGAGAAGGCACCACCACCATGACGTGAATAACCACCATAGGTGTCTACGATGATCTTACGACCCGTCAAACCTGAGTCCCCTTGAGGTCCTCCGATAACGAAACGACCAGTTGGATTGATGAAGAATTTAGTCTTATCGTCAAGATACGAAGCTGGAATCACTTCTTTGATGACCTTGTTGATTACATCCTCATGGATTTGTTCATTGGTAACTTCTGGATCGTGTTGAGTTGAAATAACGACAGTGTCCACACGCACTGGCTGGTCATTTTCATCATATTCAACAGTAACTTGAGATTTAGCGTCTGGACGAAGGTAGCTAATTTCACCAGACTTACGTAGCTCTGCCAAACGACGAACCAACTTGTGGCTGAGTGAGATTGGCAATGGCATGAGTTCTTCAGTTTCATCAACTGCAAAACCAAACATAAGACCTTGGTCTCCAGCTCCAATCAAGTCAAGTGGATCTTGATCCGCATTTCCACGAACTTCCAAGGCTTCATTGACACCTTGAGCGATATCTGGAGATTGTTCTACCAAGGATGGGTGAACTCCTACCGTCTCCGCAGAAAAACCGTACTCTGTATTGGTATAACCAATCTCTGCAATGGTATCACGTACGACACGATTAATATCCACATAAGCTGTCGTTGAAATTTCACCGAAAACATGTACTGAACCAGTATAAACAGCTGTTTCAGCAGCAACGTGCGCCTCTGGATCTTGCTCTAAAATAGCATCCAAGATAGCATCTGAAATTTGGTCTGCAATCTTATCTGGATGCCCCTCAGATACAGATTCAGACGTGAATAATTTACGTTCTGACATAAAAATGTCCCCCCTTAAAAAATATTCGTTATAGAGTTACAAAGAACTGGTAGGAAGAGTATTTACAATCAATCCCACCACCTTATCGGGACCATATAACCTAACTATTATAACACGAATCTTTAAAAAAAACTCGTATGATTACTATTTTTCTTACTAGGAAAATGTTTTCTAATCATAACCAAATAAAAACTCTTAAAATAGATGAGTTTCTACTTTAAGAGTGATGTTATAAACTAATTATTTTCTAGATAAAATTCAAACCGTTCTCCGACGTATTGGCTCTTTACATACTCAAAAGCCGTTCCGTCATCAAAGTAAGAAACCTGAGTCAAACCTAAAATAGCATGCCCTTTTTCAACTTCTAGGTAATGAGCTATCTTTTCTTTGGCTAAACGTGCGTATATGGTCTGGTGAGATTTACCAATTCGATAACCATGCTCTTGCAAGGTTTGAAAGAAGTGCTTGGTTACTTCTTCTTTTTTGAAATTTTTGATAAATTTCTCAGGAATCGACGCCACTTCATAGACAACAGGAACCTTATCCGCATAACGAACACGCTCCATACGAATGATATTGTCAGTTGGCAGTAAACCTAGTTTAGCCACTTCTTGCTCATTTGGAATGGTTCGACGATAAGAAATCAAGTGACTAGACGGAGTTTTCCCTTGAGCTTTAACAATCTCCGTAAAACTAGTTGTTCCACGCATTCTTTCCTGAACACGTGTGCTTGAAACAAAGGTCCCACTACCTACACGTCGTTCCAAAACCCCTTCTTCAACCAAAAGAGAGATTGCTTGACGTAAGGTCATGCGGCTAACGGCAAATTCTTCTGCTAAATCTCGCTCACTTGGAAGTCTTTCCCCAATTTTCCAACTTCCCTCATCAATGTCTTTCTTGATTTGGTCGTGGATTTTCATATAAGCTGGTAACATGCTTGATCACTTCTTTTCTTTATTTTTTTCCATTGTACCCGTAACTCATAGGGAAAAAGTCAAACCGCACTTGTTTGGTTGGTAATTCTAACCCTTTTATGATAGAATATTCAAGAAGATATTTCTTTTGAAGAAAGGGAAAAAGATGAGCAACATTTCAACTGATTTTGCAAGATGTCGAAAAAGATCATCGTACTGGACTATGGTAGCCAGTACAACCAACTCATCTCACGTCGTATCCGTGAGATTGGTGTCTTTCAGAACTAAAAAGTCACAAGATTTCGGCTGACGAAGTCCGTGCTATCAATCCTATCGGGATTGTACTTTCAGGTGGTCCAAACTCTGTTTACGAAGAAGGATCGTTTGATATTGATCCAGAGATTTTTGAACTTGGAATTCCGATTTTGGGAATCTGCTATGGTATGCAGCTATTGACTCACAAGCTTGGTGGTAAAAGGTTGTTCCTGCAGGCGATGCTGGTAACCGTGAATACGGTCAATCAACATTGACTCACACAGAATCAGCTCTTTTTGCGGGTACTCCAGATGAGCAACTTGTCTTGATGAGCCACGGTGATGCTGTAACGGAAATTCCTGCTGACTTTGTTCGTACTGGAACTTCTGCAGACTGTCCTTATGCATCTATTGAAAACCCTGATAAGAAAATTTACGGTATCCAATTCCACCCAGAAGTTCGCCACTCAGTTCACGGTTATGATATTTTGCGTAACTTTGCTTTAAATATCTGTGGTGCCAAAGGTGACTGGACTATGGATAACTTCATCGAGATGCAAATCAAACAAATCCGTGAAAAAGTTGGAGACAAACGTGTTCTTCTCGGACTTTCTGGTGGTGTTGACTCTTCTGTTGTTGGGGTTCTTCTCCAAAAAGCAATCGGAGATCAATTGATCTGTATCTTTGTAGACCACGGTCTTCTCCGTAAAGGGGAAGCTGACCAAGTTATGGATATGCTTGGTGGTAAGTTTGGTCTCAATATCGTTAAAGCAGACGCTGCCAAACGTTTCCTTGATAAATTGGCTGGTGTTTCTGACCCTGAACAAAAACGGAAGATTATCGGTAACGAATTTGTCTATGTCTTTGACGATGAGGCAAGCAAACTAACAGATGTGAAATTCCTTGCTCAAGGGACACTCTATACTGACGTGATTGAATCTGGTACGGATACTGCTCAAACCATCAAGTCTCACCACAACGTTGGTGGACTCCCAGAAGACATGCAGTTTGAACTGATCGAGCCACTCAACACTCTTTACAAAGATGAAGTTCGTGCCCTTGGTACGGAACTTGGTATGCCAGACCACATCGTATGGCGCCAACCATTCCCAGGACCAGGACTTGCTATCCGTGTCATGGGAGAAATCACTGAAGAAAAACTTGAAACTGTTCGTGAGTCAGATGCTATCCTTCGTGAAGAAATCGCTAAAGCTGGCCTTGACCGCGACATCTGGCAATATTTCACTGTTAACACTGGCGTTCGTTCAGTAGGTGTTATGGGAGATGGCCGTACTTACGACTACACCATCGCTATCCGTGCTATCACTTCTATCGATGGTATGACAGCTGACTTCGCTAAGATCCCTTGGGAAGTTCTCCAGAAAATCTCAGTTCGTATCGTAAACGAAGTCGACCACGTTAACCGCATCGTCTATGATATTACAAGTAAACCACCTGCAACTGTTGAGTGGGAATAATGGAGAGGCTTGATTTACCTTCAAAATAGCGATTCTACAGCAGTTTAGCAGGAACAAAATAGTCTCAAAAAGGGTGTATCTTCGTTTGATTCCCCTAAATCCCCCGAAAAGTTAGTTAAAAAAATTTTTGACCAACATTTTTGGAGGGATTTTTATAATAAAAAAGTACAAAAGTATTTTTATAGCACGTAATTTTATTTTTTTCAAATGTAAAAAAATATATGATTTCTAGAGTAAAATTTTATGATGTAAATGACTTATCTATCGGTTTCTATTTTCCAAGAATTCAAGAAATTTTAGATGCTTATTTATCGAATTCTTATAGCCTAAATTCTTTTTTTGGAAGCCCTTGAATTTTTATAATATTATCAAATTCATAGAAAATGAGATTTTTCAATTGACTGGTCGCTAAGCTATATTGAAGAAATAAAGAAATCTCTTCCTTCGATGATTCAACTACAAAATAATTATTTTGGTTCTGCTCCGAAAGATGAGATTTTAAATAACATAAAAACTTCTACAAAGCGAATATAACTATCGTGAAGACTTTTTTTGAGATATTTACATTATTTAACTATGGTCAAAAAAATTAGTGAAGTAGAGTTTGTGCAATATTTTTATAGAATCCAATCTACATTTATGTCATCTCTTAAAAATACCTATTTTCTAAAAAAAGTATCCTACTTTCATTAAGCAATTTTTCTGAGTTCACCCTCTCATCTTGAAATATTACTCGATAATTTTTGTAGATTCAAATTCATGTAAAAAAATGTTATCCCAAGTAATATCACAAATTTAGAGTGGAATGATTTAATTGAAAAAAATATTTGTGACCCTGATGTGAATATAAATTATTTAAAAATTTTAAGAAACCCTATAAAAGGTTTCTGATAAGAATAGATACTTTCAACTTACAGATAAACAAAAAACTGTTGATTGACAAAAAAATTCAAGAATTTAATTCTAGTTTTAATGATAAGGATTTTTGGAATTCAAGTTGATATTAGAGTATATACAAAGAGGGAAGCGTACTATTACGCAATTAAAAAGAGTAGGGAGCTTCATATTGAGGGAATTGAAAAAGGTTTGTATAATCCTATTGCAGTCGCAACAGGTGGAGATAGGCCAAAACAATATGAATATACATTATCAACTTTTATAGATAGTGCTAAACTTTTTGAAAAACATAATTTTCAAAATATATTAGACTATTTTTGTAAAGACTTTGAACTGAGCACAAGTGTTGGTACTTTTGCATTAGCAAGCTTTCCTCAATTAGAGATGGGGGTACTTGAAAGAACGTTAGGCATTTCGACTAGAAATCACTATAAATTTGGTTTTTACTTCTCAGTCAAGCATCAACTATACGTGATGAAACTGATTGCTTTATCAAAAATACTACAGAAATTCAGTCTAAGAATTGAAGATTTCATTACTTGGTTTTTCGATATTTTCCTGACTAATCAGTACGGTATTGATTGGATACATTTTGATGTGCCTTCAATTTCAGAAACAACGGGAAATAAAACAGCAACACTTTTTAGAATCGAAGAATCATTAAGAAAACAATACAAATTATTGAGTGAAGAAGGGCTTATTGATGTAAATTTATATAATATTACTTCTACTCTTCAATTGAATCTTTGCAGAGTTTTACTAAAAGAAAATACTTCTCAATGAATAATTCAGATAATAATATTCAACAGATTGTTAATTTATTATTCTCTGACCAAAGTCCTATTCATTTTATTAATGAGGAATACAAAGGAAACAACTTTAAGGAATTAATTTCACAACAATGCTTGAGTTATGCAAATTTTCATGAATATCAAATAGATTACATAAAAACTACTAATAGATGCTGGAATTTGCCAAAATGATACAGGTGTTATATCTTTTAAAGATATGTCCCAAATAAGTCTTTTTAGAAAAAAATATTCTTATATGGCTCTGTTAATAGTATATCTTTATCTGAATCTGAAAAACTCAGTGCTGATAGGATGCTTGATAATGGATGGTTAATATTTTTCGGATACCTTATTTTCAATTCAAGAAATTAATTATTTGAATTTTTGTCCTAAATAACAAATCATATGACAATAGCTGGGGAATCAGAAATAAGTATTTGCATGGAGTACCTATTTATGATTCTATTCAGCAATATGAGTATGAATATCATCTCATTCTGCTCATATTAATTTGCTATATTATCAAAATAAATGAGGAACTCAAACATCGTAGTTATTGCTAACCAAATTCATTCACAAATTATATTCTACTGATTAACTATCGGAGCTTTTTATGACTACAATATTCTTTTTCATGGCAATCTGACTTACCGAATAAAAACAAATAGAAATTTAATTGAGAATTCTATAAAATTAGCATTGAAAAAAATGAACCAAGATTCTCCGTACTCTCTTATCACTGAAATTGACAGAGATACAAAAGGTGTTCTAGGTAGTCCAGATATTGTTGATTCAATATTAACCAAAATTGATAAGTGTGGCCTATTTATAGCAGATATATCAATTATAAACAGTAGTTTAAATGGTAAAAGAACTCCTAACCCTAACGTATTATTTGAATTAGGATATGCAGTAAAGTGTCTAGGGTGGGATAGAGTTATTTGTGTGTTCAATTCTGATTTTGGCGATGTTTCAGAACTACCTTTCGATTTACGTAATAGACGAATTCTAACTTATGAAACATCCAATATTTCCGAAACAAGGAAAAAGTTAGCTGATATATTTAAACAAATAATTGATAAGAATTACTATACTTTAGAACAAGTCCAAGAAGTTAGTGACTTTTTATAGTATAAAAAAATCTATTCATGTTTTATTAATATCATATCAAGAATTATAAAGGTTTTATATGGAAGTGAAACTGTCTGCTCTTTTTGAAGCAATTACTAATGTTTTAAATATGACTCCTACAGAAATAAATAGACTACTTTCGCATGAATTGCTGGGTTTTAACTTATTTACAAGCTATGACGAGCAAATTAAAATATTAACAAACGAGTTAGATAGAATCACCTCTATTAATATGTTTAACACTAAACCTGTATGTACCCATTATTAAATTAATTAAGGAATTAAAATCCCATAATCTTTTTATTAATAGAGAACATTTTTGAAAATTTTAAAGTAAATACACCCATTATGAATGACTATAGTATCATTCATAATAGTGATAATAACGAAATTCCAAATAGATATGCTATAGGAAAGAAAAATTGATGCCAATAGAGCAAAAATCGTAGATTTCACCGATATTAAACGAACTGACCATGTTAAATTTGCTTTTAACTCACTTCTGTTTAGATGTAAATACATATAACGTTTACTATAATCATTATGTTTGTATTCTTAAATATATCAATGAGTTTATTAGTAATAATGATGGGAAATTTTTAATTGACAATACAGAAATATTAATAAAAAATGTAAAAAAACTGTAATTAGATGATTAATATAAAATATGGGAACTATATACCAGTTTACACTAGACACAATATATAGTGCTTACGAGAATATCAAAAAAGGCGAGTTCCAAACGGAAATCGTCTTTTAGTTTATCTCAATTCATCTGAATGTTCGGTCATGTATTCTGCTAACCATTCCATACCATAGGCTATCTCAAATACTTCCAATATCAATGAAAGGTCTGGTTGAAAACCATATTCTTTGAGCTTGTTGGTAACATCTTTTATGGAACGGATTTTGATTAACTTAATAATATCTCCTGCATCTTGTCTATCCCTATCTCGTCCGCTTTCTAGCTTCATACCAAGAATGTAGGATAATGGCGGTACAAAAACAGTCAAATTTGAATAGCTAAATGCCTTCTCACAGATTGACCGTGGCGGTACTCTATTCATATTGGCAACGTTATTATTCAACCATAATTCTTCAGGTTCGTTCACACCAAAATCATCGCCAACTTTCTCAATAATGCTTCTGATTTTAGCATCTTCTTGATAAAAGGCATCTACATCTTGTGTTCCTCGGAGATTGTAATACTCCAGAACAAAACCACCAACACAGATAATTTCTAGGTCAATATTTTCCTTGGCTAATTCTGTATTGAGAGCCTCAAATAAAACTTTCTTATCCATAGTTACCCTCTTTAAAGAGTTTCAAAATATCTTTTGGCTGACTTTTACGGTTCGCCTGCAAAACGTGTTCTCTTGTGTGTGTGCCTTCTGTTAAAGCATCTTGAAGGGTTATTTTTTGGAAAGGTGTTAAGGTAGGATTTTTCAACAATTGCTCTACATCATCAGTAGTTAGTTTAGTCTCCTCATCTTTAATGACCTTATAAAGATAGCGAAACCACAAATCACCGTCACTTCCAGCATGTTCACTAGCTCTCACCATGTAATCGTACCATGTTGTCATTATTATTCCCCCTCATCTTTTCTAGGGTTATAGTGCATTGCTATCCAAAAGTTTTTTTGTCAAAAATCAGATAACTCTTTTTTTCTTCTGATAAATGCAATCGTTCAAATCAGGAAATTTGAGACTGTATTTTTTCTCAAAAAAGCTCTGAAACTCCTCTTTACTTTCTGCAATGTCAACCAAGGCTTCTAACTCTGCCATTTGTTTGGCAATAGCCTTTCTGTCAATTCTCTTTTGACTATCTCCAAGTACGTCATAAACACAACTTTTTGTCAGTTGAGTATAAAAAGAGCGATGTTCAGTAACAAAATCAAAGGAATAGGTCTTATTCCAGAGTTTGGTGTATTTATTGTAAAAACCATCTGAAAGGCTGACCTGATAACCAATCAGCTTACTATCAACTCTACGAGCGATAGACCTTTCCAATTCAAAATGTAGGTCATGTAATGTATTAGTAGCCATAAATCAGCTCCCTGTATTTAGTTCGAACACAGGCATTTGAAATCAGGAGATTAAAACGCTCACTATCCGAATAGTCACGAGTATTATAACGAAAAACAAATTCATCTACATAGTCTTGAAGATATTTCTTAGACCACGAATGGTAAATTCCTAATACTCCACGTTTCAATCCAGCCCAAAAGCCTTCAATCGTGTTGGTATAAACATCACCTTGAACATACTCACTAATTCCATGATTAACAAAGTCATGATTATACATCTTAGCCACTTTATTATAACCCAGCCATTCATCTGTGTAAAGTTGAGCTGTTTCCTTTACGTATTTGACAATCTGTTCAGTCAATGTTTTCGTCTTTGTATCTGGAACATGATGAGCATTAACTTTACCTTGACGTTGTACCATGCCTACTACAGCAGATTTGTCTTTCAATGAACGCCCTTGAGCATTTTTGACTTTTTTGGAGTTATGACGGTTCTTGTTTTTACCACCTATGTAGGTTTCATCAACTTCCACAACATCATCAAGACTATTGTTGTTTTCAGAACTAAAACACTTACGGATACGTTCCAGCATGAACCAAGCTGTTTTTTGCGTAACACCAATATCTTTTGATAATTGTACAGATGAGATTCCTTTTTTGTGAGAAGTCACAAGCCAAATTGCCATAAACCATTTACGAAGTTCAATTTTAGTATTGTCAAAAAGAGTACCAGTCTTGACATTGAAGTATTTTCCAGTATTTTTACAACGGTATTTGTTACCTTTACATTTGTAGACCTTTGAGGTAGCATCAAAAGGGCTAATAATCACATCGCCCCAAATCATATTTTCTAAATGGTCAATACATGACTGTTCGTCTGGAAAAGCAGATTGTAAATCGAATAATGATTTAAACTCAAACTTCATAACTGGCACTCCTTACTTCTTGATTATATTATATCGAAAATAAGAATGATTGTCAACAAAAATGTAAACTTCTACTATGCAAAAAGCCAGAATTTTGATATAATAGAAGTATCAAAAATAAAGGAAATTAAGCATTATGAACGCAATCACAGCTCACAGCTCACAGCTCACAGCTCACAGCTCACAGCTCACAGCTCACAGCTCACAGCTCACAGCTCACAGCTCACAGCTCACAGCTCACAGCTCACAGCTCACAGCTCACAGCTCACAGCTCACAGCTCACAGCTCACAGCTCACGCTGATTATGTAATCGGACGTGTTTTTTGTCAAGCTCTAAAACAGGCTTTTTCACATTTTTGTGAGGAAGCCTTTTGTGCTCCCTACGAAAGTTGGGTGGCATAATGGCTGGCTCACTCCACAACGCTAAAAAAGTCAAAAACGATGAGTTTTATACTCGTTATAAAGATATTGCTGAGGAAATGGGGCATTATAGAGAACACTTTAGAGATAAGGTTATCTACTGTAATTGTGATGACCCAACACAATCAAATTTTTGGCGTTATTTTCATAACAATTTTGCTAGTTTGGGTATTAAAAAACTGATAGCAACACATTTTCAAGAAGATAGTGAACCTTCGTATGCTCTGATTTATGAAGGTGGCGATGATTTCAATATGGAAGCTGGAAATATTGAAACTATTTATGGAGATGATGAGTATACCGCTGGAGATTTTCGAAGCGAGGACAGTATAAACTATTTGAAAGAAGCGGACATTGTTATTACTAACCCTCCGTTTAGTCTATTTAAAGAGTACATTAGTCAACTAATCAACTATAATAAGTCATTTATAGTTGTTGGTAATAAGAATGCAGTTACCTACAAAGAAGTATTCCCCTTAATCAAGAATAATCAAATATGGATTGGGGCTAGGAAAATGAACTCTGATTTTTGGCTGTATGTTCCAGATGATGCAAGTTATGAAAAATTAGACGAAGATGGCAGAAGAGTTAAGCATATTATGGCTTGTTGGTACACTAACTTAGATTTACAAAAGCGTCATGATGGCTTATGGCATATTGGAGATAAGTTTGACCAAACAAAAGCTCATAAATATTATAAAGGATTTGAAGAGAAATACCCAAAATATGATAATTATAATGGAATAAATATAGATAACGTAAAAGATATACCAATTGATTATGAAGGAATGATGGGCGTTCCTATTACTTTCATTGATAAGTTCAATCCAAGAGAATTTGAAATATTAGGTTGTTCATATTCATACGGAGATCCTGGTGAACCATACCATAAACAAGGAGAGAGTTTCAATGTTAGTTTCAATGACAAAAATGTTTATAAACGTATTTTTATAAGAAACTTAAATCCTATCAGTCGTGCGGAAGACAAAGGTTATTAACAAAGGAGATGATATAATGAAAGTAAGAAGATTAAGAGATATACTTGATAGACCATTTACTATCAGAGATTTAGCTAGTGGGTATACCAATAATGATGATGGTGCTACTACTGACGCTGTAAAAGGATATAATGGTAACTTGAATATTCGTCCTTCTTATCAGAGAAATAGCGTATATAACGAAGATAAGAGACAAGCTGTAATTCAAACCGTTTTAGATGAGTGTCCTTTAGGTATTATGTACTGGGTTGATTTAGGAAACGGACAATATGAAGTTCTCGATGGTCAACAACGTATTCTAGCTATTTGTAATTATGTTATGGGGAATTACTCTGTAAAATCAAGTAAATTTCCATCCAGTGCTCCACAACAAGATTTCCCAAATCTTCAGATGAACCTAACTGACTTAGCAGAACAAATTCTTGATTATGAGTTAGACATATATGTTTGTGAAGGAACTGCTTCCGAAAAAATGAAATGGTTTCATGTTATCAATACAGCAGGCGAACCATTAAATGAGCAAGAATTAAGAAACTCTGCTTATACAGGAACTTGGCTTTCTGATGCTAAACAAAGATTTTCAACAAAGACTGGACGTGGCGTTGTACTTGCTGACGAGAATCCGAATAACGATAAAGCAGAACCACTATTAAATGGTAATTGGAATAGACAAGAGTATCTACAAACTGCTATTAAATGGGCTTCACAAAATGATAATGACGATAGTACAAATACAATCGAAGATTATATGTTGAAGCATCAAGGAGATGCAGATGCTTCTGAATTATGGCAAAATTTTTCTGCCATAATTGAATGGGTTCGTGGAAAGTTTATAAGCTATCAAAACAGTTTGAAAGGGATGGATTGGGGAACAATCTACAAAGAGTATCAATTAGGACAGTTAGACAACAATATCATCAAAAATAGTGCTTCTGTCATTAACGAAAAAATTGCAGAGTTGGTAAATGATGATGAAGTCACAACTAAAATGAAAGGGATTTATCAGTACATCATTTACGGAGATTCCAAATATCTCCAACTTAGAGCTTTTGATGATAAAACCATCAAGCAAAAATATGAAGAACAGAGCCATCACTGCGTTTATTGTGTGGATGAAGGAAACAACAGGGAGTATGCTCTTAAAGAACTAGCAGGCGACCATATTACACCGTGGTCTTTAGGTGGAAAAACTGTCCCTGAAAATTGCCAACTATTATGTAAAAAGCATAACTCTTCAAAAGGGAACAACTATTAAAATTGAAAAGGCGACTTCCAAAACGGAAATCGTCTTTTTTGATATTCTCATAAATACAATATGTTGGTGGTGGTGTAAACTGGTATATAGTTCCCTAAAATATTACTTACAAACTTACAAGAATAGAGCCTGATAGATTACATATCAAGCTCTATTTTTGGTTTATTCTATTTACTTAATGTTACTGTTTCACCACTATCTCCTGCTAAATTCTGTATCAATAGCTACTTTCTCGGAATAGAGGTACTTCACATTATTGCCTCTCTCTCTGAAAGGAGATTGATATTAAATATGTTTTCATCACCACTTACTTTTAGTTCGTAATGCAATGTCAATTCTTCGTCTTCGAATCCCATTTCAGAACCATCAATACCGCTTTTTTCGTATGAATATGTTCCTGATAGCTGACTATCATTAGTACTTGTACAGTGGTGCTGATAAAGAGATAGCTCAACTACTTACAAATGCAATTACCATACAAACCGCATCAGAAACAAGAGTAAAATTTAATTGAAATCAACATATGAAAAAATCAATCCCCCCGAAAAATCCCCCATTGAAGTATATAACCCTTCTAAACCCTTGATTTACAAGGGATAGGGATATACCAGTCTCAATTGAGTGGGAGTAGAGTTTCCTATAAAATAAAAAATAATACTGCTGGAGCATGGACTACAGTGGTATTATTTTTTTATAATTTCAATATTAGGAAAATTTCTCGACTCTCAACTCCTCTTTTTAAATCCTTGAAACCATGCTATAATATAGTAAGTATAGCTCCAATAACCTAATGATAAAGATTTCTTACATCATACGTAAGTGTTATTCTACTCTGATTCATATTATAATGAAAGTAACAAAAGATGGAGGTGTTTCACATGGAAACAATTTTACGAGTAGAATCATTAAAAAAGTATTATGGAAAAGAGCCGAATATCACCAAAGCCTTGAACGGTATATCTTTTCAAGTTGTCAAAGGTGAGTTCTTAGGGATTATGGGGAGCAGTGGTTCTGGGAAAACAACCCTTCTTAACTGTCTCGCTACTATCATCAAACCAACTGACGGCTCCATTCAAATGCAAGAAAAAGATTTAGGTCAGTTAAAAGGTAGTCAGTTAGCTGATTATCGTGGCAAGGAAATTGGTTACCTCTTTCAAAATTTTGAGCTTTTGGACAATCTGACAGCCAAAGAAAATATTTTACTCCCCTTGTCTTTGCACAAGGTCAATGCCAACGAAAGCAAGGTTCGGTTAGAATTGCTTTCCCAATATCTAGATATTTCTGAACTTCTGGATAAGTTCCCATCTCAATTATCAGGTGGTCAACGGCAAAGGGTAGCTGCTGCGCGTGCCTTGATTTTAGACCCTAAGATTGTATTTGCAGATGAGCCCACAGGAGCTTTGGATTCAAAAAATGCGACCATTTTGATGCAAAAATTATCCGAAATGAATCAAGTGGAAGAAACCACCATTCTCATGGTGACCCACGATTCAGTCGCTGCCAGCTTTTGCAACCGCATCTTGTTTATCCAAGACGGAAAACTATTCCATGAAATTCGACGCGATTATCCAAGAGAAAGTCAAGAAGATTTCTACCACAGAATACTAAAGGTCATGTCTGCACTGGCTGGAGGTGATGGCAATGTTTTCTAAATTAGTCTCAAGAAATAGCAAGAGGGATCGAAAGAATAATGGCTTGTATTTCAGTTCCATGGTTCTTTCTATTATCTCCTTTTACATCATCCTTTCTTTGTCCCATCAAGATGTGATGATCTTTCTCAAACAAATAGAGAGTGACGCTGTAAATAAACTCTTTAGCATGATTCCCATTCTTTATGTAGCAACCCTCTTTATTCTCTTTTTTTCTAGTCTACTTCGCAAGCAGTATGCAGATGGAAAGGAGAAAACATGAATTTGGTGTCTATCTAACGCTAGGGATGCGAAGAAGCAAACTGTTCTTGCTGCTCCTACTCGAGGATTTGAGAAACAGTATCCTTGCTCTTGGAATAGGTCTTCCAATTTCAATCTTGATTTCAGAACTGATTAGCCTAATAACCGCTAAAATTGTTGGGCTAGGGATTATTGAACATCAATTTTCTCTATCTACTACAGCTCTATTCTATACAATCATCGGTTTCCTAGCCGTAAAATTAGCTGTCTTTATTCTTTTAAGTGCAAAAACAGCCAATAAGCAAATCGGAGATCTGCTATCCTATTCTCCTTCAGGCATGAAGAAACTACTCCCCAAGCGGTGTGTACCTTCTTGCTTCTGTCCTCGGAATTTTGCTTCTAGGAACAGCCTATTACTTGGGGATGAGTGGACGAGCTTGGGAAAATGTCATAACAATGGGCATCACTGTTCTCTTGGGGACTCTAGGAACTATACTATTCTTCTTTGGTATGCGTTTGTTTATAGACTTTTTGGTCAAGCTTGGAAGCAATCGAAAACTCCACACCTATAATTTTAGACAGATTCAGGAATTAGTTATCCAGCGCTCAACTATACTGGCTATCTGCTCCCTCTTAATCTTCTCTGCCTTGTGCCTCTTTGGAGCAGGTGTTGCCATTGCAAGTGGCAATTCAGGCAATCAAACCCACGTTTTGGATTATACATTTAGAGATAGCAAGCAGGAAACAGATGAAAATCTTGATATGAATACAGTTAAAAAAGAGCTTGAAGCTGCTGGACTGGCATCACAGTTTTCAAAGATTCTACAAATCAAAGTGGGCAAACCGAAAGAACACGAGTCCGTGTCCTTTGAACAGTTCATCAAGGTATTGAAAGAGCAAAAAGAAAGCAAAAACAAGGAAGTCTTAGTCCATAATTTCCAGAAGTATATAAGTTGCCACCTTTTGCCACTCTCTGAATACAATGAGCTTAGAAAGGCTGCCAGTCTCCCTCCTCTAGAATTAACAAACAAGGAAGCCTACTTGTATATGGGAAAAGATTTTCTCCCGGATGAGAATCTAGTTAACTCTGTTCTGAAAACAAATCCTCAAATCAAAGTCATGGGAAATGATGTAAAATTGATTGGAGAGGTTCAGTCTTTACCGATTGTAACGGATCGTGAAATAACCATTTCTGTAGCCCTCATAGTCCCAGATGAGACCTTTATGAGCTATACAGATGGTCGGTATTCAAATTATGTTAGTGGTATCTTGGCTCCTGAGCTAGTCAAGGAAAAAGGCCTGATGAAAGCTATCTCAGATACCAATAAAAAGCTGAATCAAAGCCCTCTTGGCTATGAAAGTTATATACAAAATATGGGAAGACAATTATTTTACATTATCTCTGCCAGCTATATCACTATCTATCTAGCTATCATCTTCCTTGTTGTCGCAAATACAATTATCGGCGTTCAGTTTTTGATGGGACAAAGACAATCCTACAGACGATACCAGACCTTAATCCATCTTGGAGCAAACTACGAAACTCTTTGTAAATCTTCAGAAAAACAAATCAATTGGTATTTTGGTCTGCCAATAGCTCTTGCACTTATCAGTAGTAGCTTCGGAGTTAGCTCCCTCCTCACAGGAATAGTACCAGCCAGTGCAAGAATGGCCATGGGGCAGAAATTTATCACAGCCATGGTGATAATACTGCTGTTAGCTGGATTTGAAGTCATCTATATAAGAATTGTAAAGAAAAATAGCAACAAGTACTTGTTGTCATTAATGGAACCCAAAAGAGATGAATAAAGTAGAATAAAGTAGAATAAAATAGGAAAAGGAGGAGCCGATATGAAGCATATTCTGGTTATTGAAGATGAAGCCTTGATTCGAGATGAAATTGTCATTTTGTTAGAGAATGCGGGTTATCAAGTTGATAAGTTGACTGACTTCAAAGATACAAGCCAGCAAGTATTGCAATACGATACGGATTTAATCATACTGGATTTGAATTTACCGGGAGAAACAGGTTTTCAAATTTGTAAAAATCTCAAGTCCAAACGATCTGTGCCCATATTGGTTCTCACCTCCCGTGAACAACTAAAAGATGAGATTTACGCCCTAAAATTAGGGGCTGACGAGTACTTAACAAAACCTTTCAAGAAAGAAAGATTCTTAGCTCGTATAGAAAACATCTTGAAACGCTATGAAGGTAGACAAAATTTGCTTGAAAAAGATAATTTCCTGCTGGATAGAAATACCTATACTCTTTATATCAACGGACATTCGATTTTACTTCCTCAAATCAAGGGAAATTGTTAGAAACCTTATTAGTGACAACTGATTCTGTCGTCACAAAAGAAGAACTAAGCATGAAACTGTGGAATACGACTGAGTTCATCGATGAAAATGCCCTACAAGTAAACATTGCAAGGCTGAAAAAGATGATGAAACAGGCTGGCATTGCCCTTAAAGTCAAGTCCGTCAGAGGTATTGGTTACAAGCTAGAAGAGGTAAGTCCAGATGAAACATAATCTAAAATATCTAGCTAGTTATCTGCCTTGGTTACTTGTTCTCTTAGCATTTGATCTATTTACAGCTGTCCTGCTTTGGCTTTCAGATGTGAGAATGTTTCAAGCTCTCATCCTTCTCTATATTTTAGCCACCGTCCTGCTTTTTTTCATCCTATCATTCTTACTTATAAGAACAGAAAGAAAAAAAGCCGCTGCCTATAAATCCTTCATAGCCAATCCTAAGATCGATACTGAGCTTGAATTATTGAATTTATCAAGTGCCTCAGAGAAAGAAAGCATTGAAAAAATAGCAGATACACTTTATCAAAAGCAGGCTCAAATAGGAAAACTCAACTCATTACTAGCCGAGTACGAGGACTATGTTGAAAAATGGGCGCATGAGATTAAACTTCCTTTATCGCTTCTTTCCCTCCTTTTAGACAATCAAAGTGACCAACTACCTGAGGATACTGCTTTTAAATTGGACTATGTGAAAAATCAAATCCAAGGAAATGTATCACAGATCCTATTCTACTACAGGGTGAAAAGTGAGAAAAATGATTTTCTATTTGAAGACCTTGACCTAGAAGAGTGTATCCAAGATCTTTTGGAGAACTTTGATCCCTTGCTCAAAGAAAAGAATTTTACGATTAAGTTAGAGAACATACAAGGAATCTGCTACACCGATCAACGCAGTTTTGTATTTATCCTGTCTCAAATACTAGCCAACGCCCTTAAATATAGCTCTGACAAACCAGAACTCAAGATTTCTATGTCAAGTGACAAGGGGCGCAAAACCCTGATTATTAGGGATAATGGGTGTGGAGTTAAAGCTTGCGACCTCCCTCATATCTTTGAAAAAGGATTTACAGGTGATTCAGGAGAGACAAGGAAAAAATCAACAGGCATGGGTCTCTATCTTGTCAAACAATTAGCAGATGCTTTAAAAATAGACATCGTAGTAAAATCCGAATGGATGCATGGATTTGAAATCTCTCTTTCTATTTCGTAATTTTTCGATTAAGAAAATTGCCTAGTCATTGAAAGCACATATTTTATACCAAAAAGTAAAGCTGTACTGACTCCAAAAATTGAACAAACAATTATTGAAAGGATTTAGTTCTGTATTGCACAGGGCTAAGTCCTTTTAGTTTGACTTTAATTCGTTTGTTGTTTTAGTTCTGGAGAATAATAACGATTCATCCCTTTCTTGACGATATCTATGCCATAACGGTCAATTAATTTCATCATGTATTTTAGACCAGAAATATCCACACCAAATCTTTTCGAAAGCTTTTTGAAGCTTGTCCTTGCTTTCTTAGTTCATAAATCTGAACTTTATCTTCATAATTCAATTTCATAATAAAACACCCCAAAAGTTAGATTTTTTCTGTCTAACTTTTGGGGTGCAGTTCAAATTTCTGATGGGATTTTAAAATTTCATGATAATTCTTACCAGAAAAACTTTCGATAAATTCTAGCAATCGTTAAAAGGATAACGTAAAGTATACCTAAGATGGTTAAAACTATTTTTCCAGTACTCAATTCTGAACCGATGATCAATATATGAAAGAGAGGAGCGAGACCAGTACACACATATATCAAATAAACAATAACATTTATTTCACCAATCCCAGCAATAAAGTCTTTCATTTTTTTATTTTCATTTACCTTCTCCAATAATCTACTTTTTAATTTAAGTATATTATAAACTTCAGAAATTTAAAAGAATGATCTGATTAAATTTTAAGTTTTTAACATCATCTACTTATGAATTCTGACAATCCAGATGTAGAACTATCCAAAACAGTAAAACCTCTTGGTTTTACTGTTCTAATTTTAAAATGTTTGGCGTTTAGCTTTGCGCTCTGCACGTCCACGGGCACGACTTTCAGCACGCTTGGTCTTCCGGCGTTTTTCATCGACCGCCCACTGGATTTTCTTCTTATAGCCTGGTTTAACTTTTTTCTTTTTCTTTTTAACCAAGCCAATCATTTCGATATCCAGTTTTTCCTGTTTCTTCTCACGATTGGCACGACGGTCACGGTCATAAGTATCTTGGAATTCTCCGTCTTTAACCACCTTAGGTACAAACTTAATTCCTAATTTCTCCAACTCACGAATATCTGAGTCATCGCTTGGCTGATAAAGGGTAATGGCTGTACCTGGTAGACCATTACGTCCAGTTCGTCCAACACGGTGGACAAAGAAAGACAAGTCTTGTGGAATGGCATCATTGATAACGTGGCTGACACCTTCGATGTCAATCCCACGCGCAGCCAGGTCAGTTGCTACGATATACTCAAAATCAAGATTTTTCACCTGATTCATGATCCGTTTGCGTTCACGAGGAGCAATGTCTCCATGAATCTTAGCCACCTTCAAGCCTTGAGCTGTTAGGTAGCTGTGCAATTCATCCGCACGAGTTTTTGTATTGACAAAAATCATGGCTAGATACGGCTGCATGACTTGAGTCAACTCATAAATCTGAGCGTTCTTGTCACGACCCTTGGTCGAAATCAACCAGTTGTCAATGGTATCAGAGATAACTGTCTTGGTCTTGATTTTCTCCATGACAGGATTTGACAAGTACTTTTTCAAGAATGGTTGCAGTTTTTGTGGGATGGTTGCTGAAAAGACCATGAACTGCAAGTCTTTCGGAAGGCTACCTGCAATCTTATCAACCGTCTCCAAGAAGCCCATATCCAAGGTCATATCGGCTTCATCGACCACAAAGGTCTTTGCCTTGTGAATAGCCAAATCACCTGATTTTACCAAATCATAGATACGCCCAGAGTTCCAATAACGATATGTGGTTGATTACTTGCTAATTTGTCAATCTGACGGGCCTTGTCTGTACCACCAACGTAGTTCACAACACGAATCTCAACATCTGAATGACCTGCAATCTGACGAGCTGCTTGGTAAATCTGTGTTGCCAACTCACGACTTGGGGCTGTGATAACTGCCTGCACGCTGTCACTCTCTTCATCCAACTGTTGAAAAATGGGAAGTAAGAAAGTATGAGTCTTACCTGAACCTGTTTTTGATTCACCAACCAAGTCACGACCTGCCAGGACAATAGGAATCAACTTTTCCTGCACCTCGGTAGGAGTCGTAAATTTCAACTCCTCCAAGGCTTTTTCTATATATTTTTTAAATTTAAATTGTGTAAATGACATAATTTCCTCGATTCTATCTATCTACTCATTATACCATAATTTAGTCTATTACAGGGGATGGATTTCCGTCAAGAATAATACCATGAACATTTTAACAACCAAGCATACATAAGAAACACTCCTAGTTACCATGAACAAGGAGTGTTATAGGATTAATTGAGCTTCCACTCGTCTCTCAGCCAATTACAAAATGATGATAACGTTGCTTAAGAGCTTCATGATGCCCATAAGCATCAAATGTGCAATAAGTCGAAGGCACTTTCTCTGAAATCAGTTCATGAATGTCTCTGGCATAAATAGGAGCCTTAGACAGACGATTGGAATGATTGGCACCTTCTGTCTGACCATTTTGCAGATAAATCAGGCTTTGGCTCTGTATCAGGTCATGTTCCCTACAAAAGTCTATAAAGTCTGGATACCAGAAAGAGCCACAGATAGAGAAGATACAGGTCACAGGTAGATGACTACTATAAAGACTATAGACAACAGCAAGACCACCCAGTGAATAGCCACCATAAGCAATTCGACTTTCATCAATCAAGTAGTCCTTTTGCAGAGTTGTTAGAATCCCTTGAAAGAGCTTTTGATGGTATCGGTCTAGTCTTCCACCAAAGTCTGGGGCCCCTTCTTTCAAAGCACTAGCTTGCCAGGGGGTAAAGTCATCCAGACGATTTTCTGGAATCAAACCCACCAAAATCACAGATTGAGATAAGTCTGATAAATAGTCCAATTGTCCATCATTTAAAAGCACAAGTGGATAGGCTTGTTGAGGATCATAGTTTGAAGGAAGACTGACCCTAACTCGAATCCCTTCCCAGTTAAACTCCTTATTTCTTGATAAAGTCATTGATCTTTTCAAGGGAATCAATCACTGCAGGACCGTAATCCATCAACTCATCGTAAGAGATAGTCATGATTTTTTGATTCTTGATTGCTGGTACATTTTCCAAAACAGCATTTGCCTTCATCAAATCCACTGCTTTTTCATCTAGTTTTTGATTGCGGTCACTAGTTACATAGATAATCAACTCTGGATCCATTGATACTAGATTTTCCAAGGTCAAACCAGAAGTTCCTGTTGCAACATTGGTATAACCAAGTTGGTTGAGCAAACTTTCTTGTAGGGCTGACTTGTAGGCACCAAAGGTTTCATCATTGTAGGCCACCATAATCAAAGCCTTTTTCTTTTCACCCTGTGTTTCTGGGTTGGCTTTTTTAACCGCATCGATTTTAGCTTGTAATTGCTCTGCGTATTGGTTCGCCTTGTCTTGGACATTGAAAATGGTACCAAGATTCTTCACATCTTCTACGATATTTCCTAAATCTTGTTGGATAGTTGAAAGTGAAGCTTTTTGCGTATAAACAGGGATTTTGTTTTCATTCCAAGCACTAATGGTTCCCATTGACTTTTCAGAAAACATCATGTTGCGTCCCATCAAGGCATCTGGTTCATAAGAAAGAACTGTTTCTTGTGAGACAGATTTTTTATCGCCAATGTGAGGGATGGCTTCAATAGCGTCCTTGTATTTACCAGTTACCGAATTATCAGGATTGAGCATACCGGCAATTTTATCCTTCAAACCGAGTTCAAGTAGGATTTCAGTTGTTGAGAGGTTGTTGGTGATGACCTTTTCAGGTGCCTTTTCAAAGACTTGTTCGACTTCGTTTCCTTTAGCATCATAAGTTTTGATAGTTACAGGATAGCTGGTTTCTGTATTAGCTTTTTGACTAGCTTCTGTTGTAGCTGGTGCAGATGATGTTTCTTTAGATGCGTTACCACAAGCTGCCAAAGATAAGGCAGCTACTGTTACAAGTAAAATACTAAGTGATTTTTTCATGTTAATTTCCTTTAAATCTTATAAATAGTGAATCATGGCTTGCTGATCTTCTGTCCAAGTTACCTCACTTTGGACACCATAGACAGCCTGCAAAGACTCCGGTGTGATGGTCTCTTTTTGGAGTACCTTGGTAAACAATCTCCCTTCTTTCATTAGATAGAGATAGTCTGAGTAGCGACAAGCCAGCTGAATATCATGCAAGACAGCTAGCACATTGATCTGAAGATTTTTGACAATGGTCAATAAGTCTAGCTGATACTTGATATCCAAATGATTGGTCGGTTCATCTAAGAGCAAGAGGGTCGGCTCTTGGGCCAAGGCGCGTGCTAACAGAACTCGCTGCTTCTCTCCTCCTGACAAAGAAGAGTAGAGTCGATTTCTCTTTTCAAGCAGATCTACCTTGACCAAAGCATCCTCAACCAAAAGAAAATCTCTGTCTTTTTCCTTTTGTAAGAAAGAGAGATGAGGAGTTCTGCCCAGCATGACAATCTCCTCAACCGTACAATCAAACTGAAGTTGATTAAACTGCGTGATGACTGCCATCTGCTTTGCCGTTTCTTTGACGCTCATTTGGTCTAGAGGCTTCCCATCTAAAGAAATCAAGCCCTGATTCGGCTTTTCCTGTCGATAGAAGAGTTTCAGCAAGCTGGTCTTTCCACTTCCATTTGGTCCCAAAATAGTATGAAATTGGTTTCCCTCAAGTTTAAGTGAGACTCCTTTGAGAATCTTTTTTTCTCCGATTCCAAAGTGAATATCCTGACACATTAAGTCCATATCAGACTCTCACCTCCCCTCGTCTACTTGCAACCATGTAGATAAAGAAAGGTGCTCCTACTAGGGCTGTGAAAATTCCAATCGGTAGTTCAGCATTTTGAATCAAAACGCGAGCAAAGACATCTGCCCAGATGACAAAGAGGGCGCCTAGTAAGGTTGCTATCGGAAAAAGCCTTTTGTAATTTGTCCCTACCAAACTTCGAGCCAAATGCGGTGTAATCAAACCGACAAAACCGATAATCCCACAGTTCGATACCAAGATAGCTGTCATCACAGCTACAATCGTCACATAGAGATACCAGTAAAAACGCAAGGGAATTCCCAAGGTCAAAGCCGCCTCATCTCCCATCATCATGGCATTGAACACACGATATTGTGTAGAGAAAAATAAAAAAGCTATTCCCACAACTACTGTTGGGAGAGTTAAGTGAGCCCAGGATGTCCCTGCTAAAGAACCCATGGTCCAAAACTTGATGGTCATAACGCTATCAGCATTGGCTCCGATTGAGATAATAAAGTTTGAAAAAGCCAAAAATAGGGCATTCACTACCGTACCCGATAAGATTAAACTAGAAGTTGTCATCCTACCCTGCATAGATGCAATGAGAAGAACTGCAACTGTTGCTAAAATCGCTCCAAGGAAAGAGCCTAGACCAATCATAACTTTAAATCCAAGAATAATACTCAAAGTTGCTCCAAAGGTTGCCCCAGCTGAAATACCTAATACATAGGGCTCTGCTATTGGATTGTTGACCGTTGACTGCATGACACTACCACACATGGAAAGGCCTGCACCCACAATCAAAGCAAGAAAAACCCGTGGCAATCTCATATTCCAAACAATAGCAAGCGTAGACTTTGAAATGTCTCCTATCTCAAAAGGAGCCCCTAACTGACTCAAAATTATCCGATAGGTATCACTCAAACTAATTTGAACAGACCCCATAGAAACTGCCAGAAACAGAGAAATCCCCAAAGCTCCTAACAGGATAGCTAGTAAAAAACAATATCTCAGGTTTTGATGGCTTCCAGAAAATTTGGAAAGCATGAAACCCTCCTTTAACAAAAATTAAAAATTTAGACAATTTTCATAATTAGTATACCACATTTCTAAATCAGGAACAAGACTAGAAAAAAGCACACAAAAAAGCCCTCTGAAGTCAGAGAGTTCGTTTGAACTCGGGATAAAATCTTAGTGAAACAAAAAATCTCCCCGAAGGGAGATCATTCTGGTTTATTTTACCTTACAGTGCTAGGAACCGTAACCGAAGATTATACTTGAGTATATCGAGGTAAGGTGACAAAAATAAAAAGCTACTCAACTAGAGTAGCCTTATTTTCAAGATGTGCTCAATTGAACACGGCCTAAGCATTGGCAAAAAATAAAAAGCTCCCTGAAGTCAGAGAGCTTATTTGAGCTCGGGCTAAAATCCTAGTGAAAAAGATGAAACTCCTTGTGTTCATCGAACACTGTGTCGTTTCCCTATTTTCATACGGATTTTTGGCGCCCTTAGCATCATGATTCTTGCTGGATAAAACGTTTATAGACTAGGCGACAAGGCGAAGATTGTACAAAAATGTTAGTGAAACAAAAAATCTCCCCGAAGGGAGATCATTCTGGTTTATTTTACCTTACAGTGCTAGGAACCATAACCGAAGATTATACTTGAGTATATCGAGGTAAGGTGACAAAAATAAAAAGCTACTCAACTAGAGTAGCCTTATTTTCAAGATGTGCTCAATTGAACACGGCCTAAGCACTTGGCAAAAAAGATAAAATCTCCTAGAAACTGAAGTTTCTTCGTCAATTTTCCTATTTTTGCTTTGTGCTTTTGACGGCCTTTGTATCTTGAATTAACGACGAAGTCCTAGAGAGTTGATCAACTCACGGTAACGGTTAACGTCGTTTTTACGCAAGTATGCAAGCAAGTTACGACGGCGACCGATTTTCTTCATCAATCCACGGTAAGTAGCGTGGTCTTTTTTGTGTTGTTTGATGTGTTCGTTAAGGTGGTTGATTTCCCAAGTAAGGACAGCAACTTGAACCTCTACTGAACCTGTATCACCTTCGTGACGTGCATATTGTGCAATGATTTCATTTTTTTTCTCTTTTGAGATTGCCATGATGTTTCTCCTTTTTATTTGGCTTCATCCGAGTGACAGGTTGGCATGCCTGTAACCAAGAAGAAGTTATTTGTCTTTACGACATTTCTTATTCTACCAAGAACTAAGTTCTTTGTCAACTGATTTACTATTCTTACCGAAAAAGTGCTATAATAGTTATAGGAAGGATATCTAAGTTGACATCTTGAAAAGAGAGGTGATTACCATGCGTAAATTCTCGCAATATCTCCCCTACTATCTGGTCATATTTTTCTTTTATTGGCCACTTTATGAGCTGTTATTATGGACTATTACTAAAAACTATATCTTGAAGGAGCTCACCATCGGCAACGTTATTATCTTCTCTCCACTGGTGACTTTCATAGTATCACTATTCTACTCTTATCGTTTCAAGTTCTCAGTTTGGTGGTTAATTGGAGTTGGCTTGCTCTTTTGCTTTACCATCATACCTTTTGGTGAATTTATCCTTATCTACTTCTTGGCCTATGAAATCTTTGCCCTCGCGGGTATGGCTGTCGGTGTAGCTATTAAGAATCTAGTGCAAAAACTGAAAATCAAAAAACTTTCACAAAATCCTTGAAAAATCTCGCAATCATGCTATAATAATGCATAGAGACAAGTCACTTAGAACCTTTCTACCAGAGAGTGCGTGGTTGCTGAGAGCGCATAGGAAGACTATACTGATACTACTCTACTGACTTTTATGCAAACATAAAACGGTGGCCACGTTAGAGCCAATCAGAGGTGTCCCTCTTTTTTGAGGAACATAAATGAAGGTGGAACCACGTTGCGACGTCCTTTTTAGGATGTCGCTTTTTGTTTTTCTTGATTTAAGACTGCAAAATAGGGAAACACTTCTACTTTAGAAATAATGGATAACCAATATAAGGAGAAAATCATGATTCAAATTACTTTCCCAGATGGCGCTGCTCGTGAATTCGAATCTGGCGTTACAACTTTTGAAATTGCTCAATCAATCAGCAATTCTCTAGCTAAAAAAGCTCTTGCTGGTAAATTTAACGGCAAACTCATTGACACTACTCGTGCAATCACTGAAGATGGAAGCATCGAAATCGTGACACCTGATCACGAAGATGCTCTTGATATCTTGCGTCACTCAGCAGCTCACTTGTTTGCTCAAGCCGCTCGTCGCCTTTTCCCAGACATTCACTTGGGTGTTGGTCCAGCCATCGAAGATGGTTTCTACTACGATACAGACAACCAAGCTGGTCAAATCTCTAACGAAGACCTTCCTCGTATCGAAGAAGAAATGCAAAAAATCGTTAAGGAAAACTTCCCATCTATTCGTGAGGAAGTAACTAAAGATGAAGCGCGTGAAATCTTCAAAAACGACCCTTACAAGTTGGAATTGATTGAGGAACACTCAGAAGACGAGGGTGGCTTGACCATCTACCGTCAGGGTGAATACGTGGATCTCTGCCGTGGACCTCACGTCCCTTCAACAGGCCGCATCCAAATCTTCCACCTTCTCCATGTAGCTGGTGCTTACTGGCGCGGAAATAGCGACAACGCTATGATGCAACGGATCTATGGTACAGCTTGGTTCGACAAGAAAGACTTGAAAAACTACCTTCAAATGCGTGAAGAGGCCAAAGAACGTGACCACCGTAAACTTGGTAAAGAGCTTGATTTGTTTATGATTTCTCAAGAAGTTGGTCAAGGTCTACCATTCTGGTTGCCAAATGGTGCGACAATCCGTCGTGAGTTAGAACGCTACATCGTCGACAAGGAGTTAGCTTCTGGCTACCAACACGTTTACACTCCACCACTTGCTTCTGTAGAGCTTTACAAGACTTCTGGTCACTGGGATCACTACCAAGAGGACATGTTCCCAACTATGGATATGGGAGATGGGGAAGAATTTGTCCTTCGCCCAATGAACTGCCCACACCACATCCAAGTCTTCAAGCACCATGTTCACTCATACCGTGAATTGCCAATCCGTATCGCTGAAATCGGGATGATGCACCGCTATGAAAAATCTGGTGCTCTTACTGGTCTTCAACGTGTACGTGAAATGTCTCTCAACGACGGTCACCTCTTTGTGACTCCAGAACAAATCCAAGAAGAATTCCAACGTGCTCTTCAGTTGATTATCGATGTTTATGAAGACTTCAACCTAAACGAGTACCGTTTCCGCCTCTCTCTTCGTGACCCTCAAGATACTCACAAGTACTTTGATAACGATGAAATGTGGGAAAATGCCCAAACCATGCTTCGTGCTGCCCTTGATGAGATGGGTGTTGACTACTTTGAAGCTGAAGGCGAAGCAGCCTTCTACGGACCAAAATTGGACATCCAAGTTAAGACAGCTCTTGGAAAAGAAGAAACCCTCTCTACGATCCAGCTTGACTTCTTGCTTCCAGAACGCTTCGACCTTAAATACATCGGAGCTGATGGTGAAGAACATCGTCCAGTTATGATTCACCGTGGGGTTATCTCAACGATGGAACGCTTCACAGCGATCTTGATTGAAAACTACAAGGGTGCCTTCCCAACATGGCTTGCGCCACACCAAGTAACTCTCATCCCAGTATCTAACGAGAAACACGTTGACTACGCTTGGGAGGTAGCGAAGAAGCTCCGTGACCGTGGTGTCCGTGCTGATGTGGATGAACGTAATGAAAAAATGCAGTTCAAAATCCGTGCTTCACAAACAAGCAAGATTCCTTACCAATTGATCGTTGGTGACAAGGAAATGGAAGACGGAACTGTCAACGTTCGTCGCTATGGACAAAAAGAAACGAACACTGTGTCAGTAGAAGAGTTTGTAGCAGCTATCCTAGCTGATATCGCCAACAAATCTCGTGTTGAGAAATAAAATGATAAAACCTGGGATAAAAATTCCAGCTACCTAAAAAGAGAGTGGGACAGAAATCGGTAATTCGTTAGAATTCGATTTCGTCGTCCCACCTCCGCACAGTTGAGTGGGCTCTACTACGCTGATGAAATCAGCGTAGTAGAGCCCACTCAACCACTGCGTCTTCCTCGACAATCCAAAGACAATTGAGAGGCTAGGACTTTTGTCCCAGCCTCTTCTTTGTTTAACCTGAGTTAGTAGTGATTGGTCAAACCACCACAAATAGTATCCTCATCAACAATCCTTTCTATCCATTAACTTTTGGATATAGGATATCCTCCCAAGATGTGCTTCCATGAGTTAGATAAGTTGACTATCCTCAGTCCTTGTCTGCCTCATTTTCTTTTGCGCGATCGTTTTGTAAATCTTTTTCAGAGAGTTTTTGTTCGATATACTTGTCAATGTTTTCGTAAAATTCCTTAATCGCCTCACTATCTAATTTTGCCGAATTATGGAATTGCTTGACTTTCAATTGAACAGATTGAATACCGTAAGAGGCTTGTTTTTGGCGAATGGTTTCTAATTCTTCTTCTGAAATCGGATCTCCAACAACCGTCAAGACCAATTCATTATTACTTGACTTGTAGACTTGATTAATGACCGTATGATTGGCGAACTCATTTTCTACAAACTGTTTGATCCCTTCTTTTCGAGCTTGATCCATCGTCAGAGTGACTGCTGAATAGCTGGCTGGAAGGACCAATAATACAATCAAGGATATCAATCCAATTTTCATTTTAATGTTTAGCTCATTAAATGAACTTAAGGGAGATTTTCTCATCAAAAATCTTGTTCCAACAATGTTGATTAGCATGATAAAGACACAGTTGATTAAGAAAAGATAAAGAGCCCCAAATAAAAATCGTACATTTCCATTAGCTAAACCATATCCTGCAGTGCAGATAGGTGGCATCAGAGCTGTTGCGATGGCTACTCCTGGTACGATATTGTTTGCTTCTTTTTTCCTTGAACCAATGAAACCTGCTATCCCACCAGCAATAGCAATGAGAACATCCCAAATGGTTGGAGAAGTTCGTGCAATCAATTCGCTACTTTCATAAGATAAGGGAGAAATCCAGAAATACAGAGTCGATACAAGCAAACTGACCAATACTTGAGTAAATAAAACCTCTAGAGATTGCTTGATTAAACGCGTATCAAAAATAGCTAAACCAAACCCCAGTCCAACAATCGGTGTCATAAGAGGGGAAATCAGCATGGCTCCAATAACGACAGCTGTTGAATTCATATTTAGACCTATAGAGGCAATAAAAATCGAACACATCAAAATCAGTGTATCTCTTAATCGAACATGAAGGTCATCATATAGTTTCTCGCGGAATTCACGTGTTGAATAGTTTCCGGACATTGGTTACTCCTTTTATTTCATATAATCTTGTTTCTGCATGGATGATGGTAGAGAGACTTCTGTCCAAACTGACATGTTTTTAATTCTTAGCTGTGATTCTTTTGAACATTATCATTTAAATATCCATCAGTCCATCCTACATATTATATCAAAAATTTTACAGTCTTTCTCTGAAGAAATCAATTCATTTAAAAGATAGAGAAAGGAAGAAATTTTTGTATCCTTCCAAGATACAGAACAGAAAAATTCCAGTTCCCTTTTTCTAAGAATAAAAGACTGCATCTCCTTTAAAAGAAGATGCAGTTTAATGATTAAGCGTGATGAGTGTGTAGCAGCAATCCTAGCTGATATCGCCAACAAATCACGTGTTGAGAAATAAGAGATAAAACCTGGCACAAAATCCTAGCTAGCTAAAAAGAGAGTGGGACAGAAATCGTTAATTCGTTAGAATTCGATTTCGTCGTCCCACCTCCGCACAGTTGAGTAGGGCTGTAAAAGCTGATGAAATCAGTGTAGTAGAGCCCACTCAACCACTGCGTCTTGCTCGACAATCCAAAGACAATTGAGAGGCTAGGATTTCTGTCCCACTCTCTTTTTTGATGTTTCTGTTTTTACATTTGAACAATTCTACGATAGCTTCTTGAAGTAATCATAAAGATAAGTACGTAGATGAGGGCAAAGATACCACAAATAGAAAGTGTTACGCTTAACATCATAGCTGTATCTACTACCCCAATGACCTTAAGAATCAAACTTAACATATGATAGGCAAAAGCCAAGTGTAGGAAAGCAAAGATTACAGGGAGGAAGAAAACGGTCAAGACCTGCTTGTTAATGGTTTGCTTGATTTGTTTTTGATCCAAACCAACCTTTTGAAGGATGACAAAGCGATCACGATCCTCATAACCTTCTGAGATTTGTTTATAGTAAATGACCAGTACAGTTCCAATCATAAAGATGATAGAGAGGAAAATACCGATAAAGAGAATTCCACCAAAGAGAGCGTTCATTTGGGCAATTGCATCAGTTTTAGTAGTTCCATTATAAACCATAGCATCTTCACTCTTGAGATTATGACTAAAATTGTTCACATACGCATCAAAATCATCAGTTAGCTTTAACTGTTCCTCTTGACTAGCAGTTACATCCATACCACCGTAGAACTGAGTGTAGACAGCGAAATCTTGGTACTGTTCCAAAAAGTTTTGAAGATTTGGTACAACTAGATAGTTATAATCCGATACCAAGAGAACATATTGATTTGAAACATGATTCATAGCAAAATCTTGCTGGATTTCTTGCTTGATCGTATAGTTCTGATTGTTCAGACTAAATGCTTTCTGACCTTTAAGTTGATCATTTCGAGCCCAAAGTCCTACTTCATTACCAGTAAGGTTTAGCTTTTGTCCAGTCATTTTTTCATAATCTTTTTGATCAAAAACTAAGAAGACAGTCTTGGGCATAACACTATTCTTCCCTTTTTCAAAGGTGGTTAATTTGGTCCCGTCTTGACTCGAAAGACCGAAACTTGCATAACCGAGGACGTCCTTATTGCTGATGGTTAGGTTCTTTTCGCTAGCGTATTGAGTCAAAAGCTTGTCTAAATCCTCAACTTCTACATTTTGTCCCTTAACATCAAAATCGTGAGGATACATGAGTTTTTTCATATTCTCAGATCCGTTGTAGATGCTGGTTGCTGCAGACATAGTGACCAAAACCATGGTTGAAAGGATGGCAATAGTTGCTAATCCGACAGCATTTTTCTTCATACGGAAGATAAGGTTAGAAACAGAGATGAGGTTATTTGGTTGGTAGTAATATCTCTTGTTTTTCTTGAGCAACTGCAAGAAAACTGTAATACCTGCATTGAATAGGAGGTAGGTTGCAAAAATGACCAACATAACTGCTATGAAGAAAGTTAAGACCGCTGAAATTGGGTCTTTTACGCTTTGTGCTAGGTAGTAGCCACTACCTAGAGTAATTAGCCCTACAAGTGTCTGAAGAACTAGGAAACGCCCCTTCTTCTCACCCTTCGCTTTTTCTCTAGAAAGCTGGAGAGCATCCATACGGATAATGCGTACAGCGTTCAGGAAAACGATGACTAAAAAGATAAAACCGAATACCAGAAGGATTGAAAGAACTACGGACCATTGGAAGGTTGCGACTAGCTCTACCTTCATCTTGCAAGTTTGAGCAGTAAAGCGAAAATCAGATTATCAAAGAGGGCACCAATTCCAATCCCGGTAGTGACTGTTACTAGCCCAAATATCAAGAGTTCCTTAAAGGTCATACCAATCAAATGGCGTTTTTCTAATCCCAACATGCCATATACACCCAGTTCTTTTGAGCGATTTTTCATGACAAAACTGTTGGCATAAAGAACGATAATGGCAGATGCAAATGTCACTACAATAAGGCCTAGTTGTAGGGTAAATTGTATAGCAGATGCACCACGTAAATCCACAATTTTAGGATTAAAGGCTAGAGAGTAAAAGAGATAGCTAATAGTGACTGCCAAAATGACAGACAAAGCAAACGGATAATAGAGTTTGCGGTTTTTAATTAAGTTGGATATGGCCAACTTATTGGTTAATCGAAACATACTAGTTCACCTCACTTGCCATAACAGTCAAGGTGTCAGAGATTTCTTGGAACATCTGACGATCCGTCTTTTCACCACGGTAGATTTGATTATAGAGAATACCGTCCTTGATGAAAAGAACACGTTTTGCACGGCTAGCCGCAGCTGTCGAGTGGGTTACCATGAGAATGGTTTGTCCTTGTTCATTGATTTGATCAAAGATATCAAGGAGGGCTGCAGATGACTTAGAATCTAGAGCTCCTGTTGGCTCGTCCGCAAGGAGAATTTCTGGTTCTGTGATGATAGCCCGTGCAACTGCAACCCTTTGTTTTTGCCCTCCAGAGATTTCATAAGGGTACTTCTCCTGCAATTGATTGATGCCAAGATTTTCGGCCGTCACGACCAATTTTTTCATCATTTCTGTAATAGGCTTTCTAGACAATACCAAAGGGAGTAAGATATTGTCTTTAACAGAAAGCGTATCCAACAAATTGAAGTCTTGGAAGACAAAGCCTAACTTTTCACGACGGAAGCTTGATGCTTCAGAATTTTTAATGGTAGCTGTGTCAGTTCCATTTAGGAAGACCTGCCCACGCGTTGGCTTGTCAAGCATAGCAAGAATATTGAGTAGAGTAGATTTACCAGATCCAGATTCACCCATAATAGCAACGTAGTCGCCTTTTTCAACGGTAAAGTGAATATCTTTCAGGGCTTCTACTTGGTTGCCTTGAAAGCGAGTTTTATAAATCTTTTGAACGTGTTTTACATCTAATAGTGTCATTTTAACTTCTCCTTTTTAATATCCCATTAATTGAAACTGAGCTTGCATCATTTGAATGCCGAGCTCAACTCGCTCGATATCCTTTGGACTTGGCTTACTTGTTTGTTTCTTTTGTAAAATTGTTTTCATGGTTCCTCTCCTTTTTCTTTATGCTATAAGTTTACTCCAAAAAAAGATGGCTTGCCATAACATAACCTTACAAAAGAGGCCTTTAATCTTACATTTTTGTAAGATTAAACTATTTTATACTCAATGAAAATCAAAGAGCAAACTAGGAAGCTAGCCGCAGGCTGTACTTGAGTACGGCAAGGCGAAGCTGACGTGGTTTGAATTTGATTTTCGAAGAGTATTATCTGATTGGAGCCTTTTTTCTCACCATATCAAGGTCTAAAGAAGAGAGTGGGACAGAAATCGGTAATTCGTTAGAATTCGATTTCGTCGTCCCACCTCCGCACAGTTGAGTAGGGCTGTAAAAGCTGATGAAATCAGCGTAGTAGAGCCCACTCAACCACTGCGTCTTGCTCGACAATCCAAAGACAATTGAGAGGCTAGGACTTTTGTCCCAGCCTCTTCACAATTCTTTTCATTCAATCAGTAAATTCACTTCGGAGAACTTAATCCGCACGGTTGTTCCTTGACCAAGCTCGGATTCTATTTGAATCTGATGTCCTAATTCTTGGCTGATTTTCTGGGTTAGATAGAGCCCAAGTCCAGATGACTGCTGGGTCATTCGACCATTATATCCTGAAAATCCACGTTCAAAGACTCGCAACCGATCACTGTTTTTGATACCAATCCCAGTATCCTTGATGCAAAGGTCTGAACCTTCCATGTAGATTTCAATCCCACCTTCATTTGTGTACTTGAGGCTATTTGACAGGATTTGTTCAATGACTACCAACAGCCATTTCTTATCCGTCACAATCCTTCTGTCCAAGTCATGCAGATTAATACTTAGATCTTTCTGGATAAAGAAAATGGCATATTTGCGAATGACTTCCTTGACCAGATCTTCTATGTTTTCTTTCTTCAACACCAAATCATCATGGAAGCTTTCTAAGCGTAGATATTGGAGTACGAGATTGGTATAGGAATCAATCTTAAAAATTTCCTGCTCCAACTGTTGCTTCAGTTGGCGATCCGCCACCTCACTTACAAGGAGTTTACTGGCTGCAATTGGTGTTTTTATCTGATGAACCCAGAGTGTATAGTAGTCCACCAAATCATTATAGCGGTTTTCAGCATCTGATTTCTTTTGATAGAGTTCAGATTCGCTTTTCTCTAATTTTTCAGTTAGAAGGACTTCCATTGGTGACTTAGCTTTTCTTTCGCCATAGAGCAATTCCTTACGATAACGTTGCAATTCTATCAAGAAATCAAATACCAAAAACAAAAACGTCAAAAATGTAGATAGAAAGAAGAAATAGTTAAAGTAGGGCCCTTGCTTATCAAACAAGATTTCAAAGAGAAAAAGCAAACCTGTAATCGATAGAATAAAAGCAAAAAAACGGCTACGCGAACGGATATAAGCTAGAAAAAAACTTTTAAGTTCAAGCATGTTTCAATCCATACCCTATCCCTTTCTTGGTTTCAATAAACCAATCAAACCTTCTTCCTCCAGTTTCTTGCGCAAGCGAGCGACATTAACGGACAAGGTATTATCATCGATAAAAAAGTCACTGCTCCAAAGTTCTCGCATCAAATCATCACGCGCCACGATATTGCCTGCATGTTCAAATAAGATACGTAAAATCTGAAATTCATTCTTGGTTAGGCTGATAGCTTTGCCATTGACATGCACATCCATAGACTTGGTATTGAGAATAACTCCAGCATACTCTAGGAGGCTCTCATCCCTTCCAAATTCATAAGAGCGACGCAATAGTCCTTGTACCTTAGCTAAAAGGACCTGCTGGTCAAAAGGCTTGGTCACAAAATCGTCTGCTCCCATATTAATAGCCATCACGATGTCCATAGCCTGGTCTCTTGAAGACAGAAACATAATAGGAACTTTGGAAATCTTGCGAATCTCCTGGCACCAGTGATAGCCATTAAAGAGAGGCAAGCCGATATCCATGAGAACCAGATGAGGCTCAGACTGAACAAATAGCGTCAGAACTTCAATAAAGTCTTCTACCATGACTACTTCAAATCCCCATTCGGAGAGCATTTTCCCAACTTGCTGACGGATTACTGGATCATCTTCTACTAGTAAAATCTTATGCATCTGCTCCTCCTTTTTTATATTATAGCAAAATTCTTCTGACTACTAGCGAAATTGATGCAAATCTGATATGATAAAAGTTAAGAAAGGAATTCTCATGGCCAATATTTTTGACTATCTAACTGATGTTCAATACGATTCTTTTTATGATCTTCCCTTAAATGAACTGGATGTACTTGCTTTGACAGAGCTGACTTATCTTCCTTTTGATAACCTATTGGACCAGCCTGTCAATCGTTTAAGCGATGTCGCAACACGTGTCCCTCGAGAAAGTACCATGTTGACCAATAAAGAACGTCTGCAACTTTTAGACCAGCTTGCCCAACACAAACGTTTTAGAAATTGCAAGCTATCAAACTTTATTAACGAGATTGACACTGAGCAACAGAAACAGTTCGCTGCTACGACCTATCGTCTGAACCTAGATACTTATCTGATTGTCTTTCGTGGCACAGACGACAGTATTATTGGCTGGAAGGAAGATTTCCATATGACCTATATGAAGGAAATCCCTGCCCAAAAGGATGCTCTTGAATACTTGGAATATTTCTTTAAACAACATCCAAAACAAAAAGTACTTCTTGCTGGGCATTCTAAAGGTGGGAATCTAGCCGTCTTTGCTGCTAGTCAAATCCAGCCTGAATTGCAGGAAAAGATATCAGCAGTTTATACCTACGATGCTCCTGGTTTACAGGCTCATCTGACAGAAACGACTGGTTATCAAGATGCTATCCCTAAATTTCACCGTTATGTCCCACAAGGTTCTGTCATCGGCATGATGCTAGAAGTTCCTGATACTCCTACCGTCGTCAAATCTACGGCTCTCGGTGGAATCGCTCAACACAATACTTTTAGCTGGCTAACTGAAGGACAGCACTTTGTCCAACTAGAGGAAATTAGTAGCGAAAGTTTACAAATCAAAGACACTCTTAAAGAATGGGTGGACAGTGTGCCCGATGAAGAACTAGAGCTCTACTTTGATCTCTTTTTCGGAACCATCCTAGAATCTGGAATCACTTCCATCAACGATTTATCTTCTAGAAATGCTATCGACCATGTTCGACAACTTGTTTCTCAAGCCCAGACACTAGAGCCCGAGCAAGTTGAAATCTTAAAAAACCTGACACAACTCCTACTGGATGCACGCTTCCAAGCCTGGAAAAATCATTTTTAAAAAGTTAAAAGTCCCTTCCTTTATGGAGGGACTTTCTTGTTGATTCCTTATTTTATTCTTCTGTGTTATACTAGAAACTGTAAATCTATGAAAGAGGAAATCCTATGAAAATCCATAAAACTGTGAATCCTGTCGCCTATGAAAACACTTATTATCTTGAAGGGGAGCAACACCTGATTGTAGTCGATCCTGGTAGCCATTGGGAGGCCATTCGCAAGACTATCGAAACCATCAATAAACCGGTCTGTGCCATTCTTCTGACCCACACTCACTACGACCATATTATGAGTCTTGACTTGGTCAGAGATACTTTATGGAAATCCTCCAGTCTATGTGGCAGAAAGTGAAGCTTCTTGGCTCTATACTCCTGTTGACAACCTTTCAGGTCTCCCTCGACATGACGATATGGCGGATGTCATCTGCAAACCAGCTGAACACACTTATGTCTTTCATGAAGAATACCAGATTGAAGAATTCCGCTTCACAGTCTTACCAACGCCAGGCCACTCTATCGGTGGAGTTTCATTGGTTTTCCCAGATGGCCACTTGGTCTTAACGGGAGATGCCCTTTTCCGAGAAACCATTGGTCGGACAGATTTGCCAACTGGTAGTATGGAACAACTCCTTCATAGTGTCCAAACCCAGCTCTTCACCCTTCCAAACTACGATGTCTATCCAGGGCACGGACCTGCTACTACCATCGCTCACGAAAAAACCTTCAATCCATTTTTCTAAAACATAAAAACCAAGGACAATCATCCTTGGTTTTTATGTAGCTTCAATTTCTACATCACTACTTGCTCGGTAGAATCAACATTGACTAGAAAAATAATTCAAAACTAATTAGTTGGATTCAATTCTTTCCAGTCAATGTTAGACAAATCAAGCTTTTCAGAAGAAATATCTAAAACTTGCTCTGCTTTTTCATTACCACCGATTTGAATAGTTGCTTCTTTAATCTTTTGCACTCCATTTTTATCAAACGAATATAGAGCCAGGTTCATTTCTGGACGAGTTGACTGCCAGTCTGCATAAGAGACTAGACCATTTTCGTAAATAACAAAGCCTGAGCGAAAACCACCTGCAGAAGCTACATAAGCTGTGTGAAGTAAGTTTGGTTTTTGATTTTCCAAATAATAAATGGCTGAAACGAATTTTTCATCCCCAATAAGCAACTCATCTTGCCCATCTTTATTCAAATCAAGAAGGGCATATTTAAAGTCTGGTGCATTTTGATAATCCATACGAGAGAAAATCATGCCATATTCTTCTGAAGCAATCTTGTGTTGTTTATTTTCCTCGTATAAATCTTCTCTATTACCTTGTTTTAAAAGCTCTGTATAGTGATTATAACGTTCAATCACTTCTTTATACAAATCTGGTCCCGTTTCCTTCTTATTTTCAGCAGTTGATTGTGACACTTTGGTTGACGAGTCGCTTGTATTTTCAGTCTTTGCTTCTGTTGATGTACTAGACTTATCGTCTTTGGAAACAGATGATAGTGGAGATGAAGGTTCTGTATTGCTATTATTTTTATTGAGACCACAAGATGCCAAAACTGAAATCGAAAAAATAGCTGAAAGCATCATTAAAAATTTCTTCATATTAACCTCGATAGCATTGCATTTTCAGATGTATAAACTTCAAAAATGAATCATTCACGCCAAGTTATACTTGATTAAGAAATCATTTTACCAAATAATCACACGGTCTTCTGGTGAACGCCACATGCCGTCGCCTTCTTTGACATCATAGGTTGTAAAGAAGTCATCAAAGTTTGGCACTTGGACGTTAACACGGAGTTTAGCTGGGGCGTGCACATCAACGCTAGCCATGAGTTTCATCAACTCTGGACGGCCTTTCATACGCCAGATACGAGCAAAGTTATGGAAGAACTCTTCAGCTGAGAAGTCTGGTTCTCTCTTAGCTGCTTCAAGGGCAGCGGCGATTCCTCCAAGGTCGGCAACGTTTTCGGATACAGTTAATTTCCCATTGATTTTTGCACCATAAGATTCTTGACCATCAAACTGGTCGATAACCTTCTGTGTTTTTTCTTTAAAGGCTGCATAATCGCTCTCTGTCCACCAATCCTTGAGACTTCCATTTTCATCAAAGGAAGCTCCATTAGTATCAAAGGCGTGAGAAATTTCATGGGCAATAACCGCACCAATACCACCATAGTTGGCAGAAGATGACTGATGCAAGTCATAGAATGGAGCCTGTAAGATAGCAGCTGGGAAGACAATCAAGTTCTTTTGTGGATTGTAGTAGGCATTGACCATATGAGCAGGCATTCCCCACTCCTTGTAATCAACCGGCTGATTCCACTTGCTCCAACTGTGCTTGATTTCCACACGCGCAAAGGCTAGGGCATTCTCAAAGAGGCTAGCAGATTCATCCACTACCTTGTCCTTATAGCGAGCTGGCAGTTCTTCTGGATAACCGATATAAGGCTTGATGACATTGAGTTTGACGATGGCTTTTTCTCGAGTTTCAGGAGTCAACCAGTCATTCTTAGCCAAACGCTCCTTATAAACGTCAATCATGGTCGCCACTTTTTTCTCTACGTCCGCCTTAGCTTCTGGAGAGAATTTTTCGTGGGCATACCAAAGGCCAAGAGCTTGTTTAAAAGGTCCTTGAGCTAAATGGTAAGCAGCCTTGCGTTTGTCTTGAGCCTCTGGAACTCCTGAAAGAGCACGTCCGTAGGCACCTGACAAGATACGAATCTCATCTGTCAGATAACTAGTTGAAAGATTAACCACACTCAAGATCAAGCTTGCCTTGAGCAAGGCCAAGCTTCTTCACTATAGAATTGCTCTGCTGCTTGCCAGAAACGTTCTTCATCTACGATAACCTTATCTGGAGTTTGTCCAATCACAGCTTGGAAGAAGTCATCGAGAGGTAGGGCAGGTGCAAACTTTTTGAAATCTTCATAAGAATACGGATGGTAAAGTTTGGCATACTCTGAACTCTCTTCGTTTGAAAGTACGACAGCTGCAATACGGCGGTCCAATTCCAATCGTTTCTCTAGCAAATCTTCGATTTCTTCATCTGAGAAGTTATAGGCTTTGAGGAGATTAGAAGTACTTTCTTTCCAAAGGTTCAATAATTCCTCACGCTGAGGATGGTCTTTCGCATAGTAGGTTGTATCAGGCAAGATAGTTCCTGGAGCACTAGCCCAGAGAACATTGGTTCTAGCATCCATAAAGTCTGGTGATACTCCAAATGGAAGGAAGTTTGGTTTACCAGCTAATTCAAATGCTGCTAGTTTACTTGCGAAATCCGCAAAACTTTCTAAATTCTGGTATTCCTTCAATAAAGGAAGGACTGGCTCAATTCCATCTGCTTCTCGCTTATCGAAATCTCTGACCATAGAGTGGTACTTGACAAAGTTTGCTAGGATAGAATCTTCTGGCGCATCTTCTCCTGCCAACCATTTGTCCGTCGTCGTTAGCATCAACTCTTCAATTTCTTCGTCAAGGTCGATAAAACCACCTGTTCTCGATTTATCAGCTGGAATGACTGCAGTCTTTTCCCACTCACCATTTATAGCATCATAAAAATCATCTTGATAACGTGTCATCTTGTTCTCGCTTTCCTAATTTCACTTATTCTTAGCTTAGCAAAAATCCCTGGGGAATGCAATTAAAAATGGTCTCTCTTTTTTCTTCATTTTTCAGTTATTATTTTAAATTTTTCAAAAATTAACTTGACTTAATTTTTTTTTTAATGTATATTAAAAGATAGGAGGAAAACAACTGTATGATACGTATCGAAAACCTCAGTGTCTCCTACAAAGAAACGTTGGCACTAAAGGATATTTCACTAGTGCTCCAAGGACCAACGATTACTGGGATTATTGGTCCAAACGGCGCTGGAAAATCAACCTTATTAAAAGGTATGTTGGGTATTATCCCACATGAAGGACATGCTTTTATCGATGATAAAGAAATGAAAAAATCTCTTAAGAAAGTTGCCTATGTCGAGCAAAAGATTCATATCGACTACAACTTTCCTATCAAGGTAAAAGAGTGTGTCTCTCTGGGACTCTATCCATCCATTCCACTCTTTCACACTTTAAAGGCAAGTCACTGGAAAAAAGTGGCAGATGCACTTGAAATTGTTGGACTCTCAGACTATGCAGAACGCCAGATTAGTCAACTTTCTGGTGGCCAATTCCAGCGTGTCTTGATTGCCCGCTGTCTAGTTCAAGATGCTGATTATATTCTCTTAGACGAGCCCTTTGTGGGGATTGACTCGGTTAGTGAAGAAATCATCATGAACACGCTGAGAGATCTTAAAAAAGCTGGCAAGACGGTCCTTATCGTCCACCATGACCTCGGCAAGGTTCCCCATTATTTTGACCAGGTACTCCTTCTTAATAAGGAACTGATAGCCTTAGGTCCAACAAAGGAGACCTTCACCCAAGCCAATCTCAAACAAGCTTATGGTGACCGACTCTTTTTCAATGGAGGTGACCTATGATTGCAGAATTTATAGATGGATTGCAGAATTTCCACTTTCTCCAAAATGCCTTGATTACAGCTGTTGTGATTGGGATTGTTGCTGGAGCGGTCGGATGCTTTATCATTCTCCGTGGGATGTCTCTTATGGGGGATGCTATCTCGCATGCTGTCTTACCTGGTGTAGCTCTTTCTTTTATTTTAGGAATTGACTTCTTTATTGGAGCTATCATCTTTGGACTGCTTGCCTCTGTCATCATCACCTACATCAAGGGGAACTCTATTATCAAGAGTGACACTGCCATTGGGATTACCTTTTCATCTTTATTGGCTCTTGGCATTATCTTGATTAGTGTGGCTAAAAGCTCGACTGACCTCTTCCATATTCTCTTTGGGAATATCTTGGCTGTGCAAGACATAGACATGTATATTACCATCGGTATGGGAGCTCTCATTCTCTTGATAATCGGGATTTTCTTCAAGCAACTCTTGATTACATCCTTTGATGAACTCCTAGCCAAAGCTATGGGCATGCCAGTTAATTTCTACCACTATCTACTCATGGTACTCTTGACTTTGGTGTCAGTGACTGCTATGCAAAGTGTCGGAACTATCCTTATCGTAGCCATGCTGATTACCCCAGCTGCGACAGCTTATCTCTACGCCAATAGTCTTAAGACCATGATTTTTCTTTCATCAGGATTGGGAGCTCTAGCTTCTGTCTTGGGACTTTTTATCGGTTATAGCTTTAACCTAGCTGCAGGGTCAAGTATCGTGCTGACATCTGCCAGTTTCTTTCTCATCAGTTTCTTTATCGCACCAAAACAGCGCTATCTGAAACTGAAAAATAAAAAAATCAAACAATAACGAGGGAATCCCCTCTGGAGGAATCTAATGAAAAAATTAGGTGCATTGCTGGTTCTCTTTCTTTCCGTAATTGCTCTTGTAGCATGCTCTACTGGAAAAAAAGACACGGCCACAAGTGACCAAAAATTAAAGGTCGTAGCTACAAACTCAATTATCGCTGATATTACTAAGAATATCGCTGGAGATAAGATTGATCTTCATAGTATCGTGCCTGTTGGACAAGATCCACACGAGTACGAGCCCCTTCCTGAAGACGTCAAAAAAACGTCACAGGCCGACTTAATCTTTTACAACGGCATCAACCTTGAAACAGGTGGAAATGCCTGGTTTACAAAATTAGTTGAGAATGCCAAGAAAACTGAAAACAAGGACTACTTTGCGGTTAGTGAAGGCGTTGAGGTCATCTACCTAGAAGGGCAAAATGAAAAAGGGAAAGAAGATCCACATGCTTGGCTCAACCTTGAAAACGGGATCATCTATGCTCAAAATATTGCTAAGCAACTCATCGCTAAAGATCCTAACAACAAGGAATTCTACGAAAAGAATCTCAAAGAATACACTGAAACTAGACAAGCTTGACAAGGAAGCCAAAGATAAATTTAACGCTATTGATGCTGACAAGAAACTCATCGTAACCAGCGAAGGATGCTTCAAATACTTCTCCAAAGCTTACGGTGTACCAAGTGCCTACATCTGGGAAATTAACACTGAAGAAGAGGGAACACCTGACCAAATCAAGACTTTGGTTGAAAAACTTCGCCAAATGAAAGTTCCATCACTATTTGTTGAGTCCAGTGTAGATGATCGTCCAATGAAGACTGTTTCTAAAGACACAAACATCCCAATCTATGCTCAAATCTTTACTGACTCAATCGCTGAAGAAGGTAAAGAAGGCGACAGCTACTATAACATGATGAAATATAACCTTGACAAGATTTCTGAAGGTTTAGCTAAATAAGTTTTTAAAAACGTCAGTCACCATGAATTGGCGTTTTTTGTCTATTTAAATTTCAGTCAAATTATTGGAAGAGTCTGAACATTTAATGTAAAATGAAAGAAAAAAGATTGGAGTAGCTTATGACTACATTCCTTGGAAACCCTGTTACGTTTACAGGAAAACAACTACAAGTAGGAGACAAAGCACTTGATTTCTCTCTCACAACGACTGACCTCTCTAAAAAAACACTGGCTGACTTTGAAGGCAAGAAAAAGATCTTGAGTGTCATCCCTTCCATCGATACAGGCATCTGCTCGCTTCAGACTCGTCGCTTTAACCAAGAATTGGCTAGCTTAGACAACACTGTTGTCCTAACGGTATCTATGGACCTTCCATTTGCACAAAAACGCTGGTGTGGCGCAGAGGGAATTGAGAATGCCATCATGCTTTCAGACTACTTCGACCACTCCTTTGGACGCGATTATGCCCTCTTAATCAATGAATGGCATCTGCTTGCACGCGCAGTTTTTGTTCTCGATACCGATAATACCATCCGCTACGTCGAATACGTGGATAATATCAACAGCGAGCCAGACTTTGAAGCCGCTATTGCAGCTGCAAAAGAACTCAACTAAGTCCAGCTCTTGTAGCAATAGAGAGTGGGACAGAAATCGGTAATTCGTTAGAATTCGATTTCGTCGTCCCACCTCCGCACAGTTGAGTAGGGCTATAAAAGCTGATGAAATCAGCGTAGTAGAGTCCACTCAACCACTGCGTCTTGCTCGACAATCCAAAGACAATTGAGAGGCTAGGACTTTTGTCCCAGCCTCTTTTTTGGTATACTAGATGGAGATAATAAACAAGGAAATGCGAATGACACCAAATAAAGAAGACTACTTAAAATGTATTTATGAGATTGGCATGGATGTTCCTAAGATTACAAATAAGGAAATTGCTGCTCGGATGCAGGTATCTCCTCCAGCTGTAACTGAAATGATTAAGCGCATGCAGTCTGAAAATCTCATCTTAAAAGATAAGAAAAAAGGATACTTGCTAACCAATATTGGTCTAACACTTGTATCAGAACTTTATCGTAAACATCGTCTAATTGAGGTTTTTCTGGTTCACCACCTAGACTATACCAGTGACCAAATTCATGAGGAAGCTGAAGTATTAGAACATACCGTTTCAGACTTTTTTGTAGAGAGATTAGAAAGTATGCTAGGTTTCCCAAAAACTTGCCCTCACGGTGGTACCATTCCTGCTAAAGGAGAGCTTTTGGTTGAAATCAACAACCTACCACTATCAGAAACCAAAGAAGCTGGAACCTATCTCCTGACTCGTGTTCACGATAGTTTTGATCTCCTAAAATATCTGGAAAAACATGCCATTAATATCGGAGACAAACTCCAAGTTCAACAGTTTGATGATTTCTCAAATACCTTTACTTTGATTCACAACAATGAAGAACTCTTAGTAAGTCTAGAAATCGCCAAACAGCTCTATGTTGAAAAGATGAACTAAATCCGTCACAAAAAAACCAAGCTAACAAGCTTGGTTTTTCTTATCTATTTTTTGTATCAAGGATAATGGTTACCGGCCCATCATTGACCAGTTCTACCTGCATATCTGCTCCGAAGACACCTGTTTCAACGGGAACCTCTTTGGCCAGTTCCTGGTTAAATCTTGATAGAAGGCCTCAGCCATATCTGGTTTAGCGGCGCCTGTAAAGGCTGGACGATTGCCTTTTTTGGTATCGGCAAACAGAGTAAACTGAGATATGGAGAGGATTTCTCCTTGGATATCCTTGACAGATAGGTTCATCTTGCCCTCAGCATCTGAGAAAATCCGCATATTGACCAGTTTTCTGACTGCATACTCCAAATCCTCTTTCTGATCCTCAGGTCCAACACCCACTAAGAGCAAGAGTCCTTGTTTGATTTGACCATGAATCTGCCCCTCAATAGAAACCTGAGCTTGCTTGACTCGCTGAACGATGATTTTCATAGAAATCCTTTCTGACTGTATCGATCATACTTAACCATTGGTCCGTTTGACTGAGTAGACTTCTGGTACACTCTTAATCTTATCAACCACAGTTGTCAACATTGAAAGGTTAGAAATTCCAAAGGATACATGGATATTGGCAAATTTCATATCCTTGGTCGGTTGGGCATTAACTGACGAGATATTCTTAGTTGTGTTTGATAGGACCTGCAAGATATCATTCAAAAGACCAGAACGGTTGAGTCCATAGATATCGATATGAGCCATATATTCCTTGGTTGAAAATTGGTCTTCCCATTCAACATCTAGCAGACGTTGCTCATAGTTTTCCTGTGAACGAAGGTTCATACAGTCCACACGGTGGATGGCAACTCCGCGACCCTTGGTAATATAACCGACGATATTATCTCCTGGGAACAGGGATTACAACATTTGGCAATCCGGACCAAGAGACCCAGAAGCACCCTTGGATGACAACTCCACCCTCATGCTTCACCTTTAAGCGTGTCCTTGTTCTCTACTTTGACTTCGCCACCCTTGACCAGTTCTTCTGCTTCTGCCTTAGCCTTGGCACGCTCTTCTTCACGACGTTCTTTTTCCGTCAAACGGTTGAAGACGGTAATGGCTCCGATTTCTCCAAAACCAATGGCTGCAAAAAGGGCTTCTTCTGTCTTGTAGCTGGTTTTTTGAAGGACTTCATCCATGTGGCGCTTGTCCATAAATTTATTGGCCACATAGCCGTTTTCTTGGAGCTGACTAATCAGCATTTCACGGCCTTTATTGATGGATAATTCTTTATCTTGGTTTTTAAAGAACTGACGAATTTTATTTCGGGCCTTGCTGGTCTTGACGATATTGAGCCAGTCACGACTTGGTCCAAATGAATTTGGATTGGTGATGATTTCAACCTGGTCACCCGTTTTCAGCTTGGTAGTCAAAGGAACCATACGGCCATTAACCTTGGCACCAGTCGCTTTTTCCCCGATCTTGGTATGAATCTCATAGGCAAAGTCAATCGGTCCAGAATCCTTTGGAAGAGAACGAACCGCTCCATCTGGGGTAAAGACATAAATCTCTTCGGCCAGATAGTTTTCTTTGACAGTATCAACAAATTCCTTGGCATCATCCGCCTGGTCTTGGAGTTCCATCATCTCCTTGATCCAGTTCATCCCAATAGCCGATTCTTTGCTATTGACTTGGCCCTTGATTCCTTTCTTATAGGCCCAGTGTGCCGCAACCCCGTACTCAGCAACCTCGTGCATTTCCTTGGTACGGATCTGGAACTCGATGGGACCTTTTGGTCCGTAAACAGTCGTATGGATAGACTGGTAACCATTGGCCTTACGATTGGCAATGTAGTCCTTGAAACGTCCTGGCATTGGTTTCCATAGCTCATGAACGTAACCCAACATGGCATAGACATCACTCTGAGTGATCTAGGATACAGCGAATGGCAATCAGGTCATAGATTTCATCAAAAGCGTTTTCTTCTTGTCCTGCATCTTGCGGTAGATAGAGTAGATATGCTTAGGACGACCATAGATTTTTCCCGTAGAGGTGGCGCTCAGATGAATACTCCTCAAGCTTTTCGTCACAACTTCATCGACCAAGGCTTCCCGCTCTTGACGTTTCTCCTTCATCATATGAGTAAATCTTGTAAAACTCGAGTCGGATTGAGATAACGGAAGGATAGATCTTCCAGTTCCCACTTGACACTTGAAATCCCCGAGACGGTGAGCAAGTGGTGCATAGATTTCCATGGTTTCTCGGGAAATACGTTCTTGCTTGTCCTTTGCGAAGATGCTTGAGAGTCCGCATATTGTGCAGGCGGTCAGAGAGTTTGACCAAGATGACACGGATATCCTCTGACATGGCCATGAGCATCTTGCGGTGATTCTCAGCCAACTGCTCTTCATGAGACTTGTATTCGACCTTACCAAGCTTGGTAACACCGTCTACAATCACTCGAACATCATGGCCAAACTCGCGCTCTAAGTCATCCAAAGTAGCATCTGTGTCTTCTACCACGTCATGCAAAAAAACCACAGGCAACAGTGACAGCGTCCAGCTTGAGCTTAGCCAAAGATACCTGCTACCTGGATAGGGTGGATAATGTAAGGGCTCGCCTGATTTACGATATTGGCCACTGTGGCACTCTACAGCATAAACCAAGGCCTTATGGACAAAAAGCCACATCTTCTTTCGATAAATATTTTTTTGCGTTAAAGCGACGACTTCATCGCCTGAATAAATTACTTCTTTTGGCATGCATACTCTCCAGTTCTTCCTACCATTTTAACACTTTTTTTAGTGAATAAGAAAACTAGTAAAAGTCTCCTTCTATCCGAGTTTCTAAACTTTATAAAAAAACACTACTAGAAAAAAACTCTAGTAGTGTTGATTTATTCAAAATCTATCTTAGTAAACTGTCTTTTCAGTTTCTACGTCAAAGAAGTGAGCTTTGTTCAAGTCAAATCCAAGTTCCACAGTTGCACCAGCTTGCAAGTAGTCACGTGCGTCAACCTTAGCAACGAATTCATCTTTACCAACTTGGCAGTATAGGTGAGATTCTGAACCAAGCAATTCTGATACAGAGATAGTTGCTTTCACAACTGATTCTGGGAATGTTTCAAGGAAAGCAGGTTCTGCGTTCACGTCTTCTGGACGAATACCGAAAATCAATTCTTTACCTTCGTAACCTTTTTCACGAAGAACTTTCAAAGCACCTTCTGGAACTTTCAAGTTAAAGGCGTCACCAACGATGTGGTCACCGATCAATTTTACGTTGATGAAGTTCATAGCTGGGCTTCCGATGAATCCTGCTACGAATTTGTTAACTGGGTTTTTGTAAACTTCTTGAGGAGTACCGATTTGTTCAACACGTCCGATAGTACCAGTACCAGCAGGGTTTTTAGTAGCTGACATGATAACGATACGGTCTGCAAGTGTCATCGCTTCTGTTTGGTCGTGAGTTACGTAGATAGTTGTAGCTCCGATACGACGGTGGATTTTAGCAATTTCAGCACGCATAGATACACGAAGTTTCGCATCCAAGTTTGACAAAGGTTCGTCCATCAAGAATACTTTTGCATCACGGACGATCGCACGACCCATGGCAACACGTTGACGTTGACCACCTGAAAGGTCAGCTGGTTTACGATCCAAGAATTCTTTCAAACCAAGAATTTCTGCTGCTTCTTGTACACGTTTGTCGATGTCTTCTTTGCTGTATTTACGCAATTTCAAACCGAAGCCATGTTATCGTATACAGTCATGTGTGGGTAAAGAGCGTAGTTTTGGAATACCATGGCGATGTCACGGTCTTTTGGAGCTACGTCATTGACAACAACGCCATCGATAGATGCAGTACCTTCTGTGATGTCTTCAAGACCTGCAATCATACGGAGAGTAGTTGATTTACCACATCCTGAAGGTCCTACGAAAACGATAAATTCTTTGTCTTTGATGTCCAAGTTGAAGTCTTCAACTGAGTAGTGTTCGCTGTTTGGATATTTTTTGTAAATGTTTTTAAGATTTAATTCTACCATTTCGGTGAACTCCTTTAATTTTTGATAGTTTTATTATAAATGAAAACGCTTTACATTTCTATGGCAAGGTGACCAAAAAAATAAAAAAGTTCTGTGCAACTTGCACAAAACTTTAAATAATATCTGGTAAAATTAGCTGATAACACAAGGTCAAATCCGTCAATTCTTTCAACTGTAGCCCTGTCAATTCTTCCCATTTATCAATCTTGTATTGGAGAGAATTGCGGTGCAAATACAGTTGCTGTGCTGTTTTAGTTAGGACTGCACTATTTTCCCATAAGGAGAGAATGATTTCCTGAATTTGATCCTGATCCAAAATCATCTGGTGTAGATAATCTTTTATCATTCCGAGATCCACCATTTTTTCACCCATACTCCAAAGGTAGAGCTGAGAAAACGTATGGAATCCTTGATGACCTTGTCGCCACCAGTTTTTAAACAAGTCACGTTCTGCTTTGATGAGATCTGTCAAACTCTGATTTCCTGTTTGCGACCAAACCTGCCCAAGCATGATGGATAAGCGAACCCCAAAGTCATACTCTACTGCTTCCAAGGTATCTGTTAAGATAGACCGAACAGAAGTGTATTTGTCCTGTTGGAGAACAAATAAGTAATCCTGAGCTCCCACCTGAAGCACTGTCTCGCAATTAGGAAAGAGGGTTCTCATCATATCCAACCAAGAAGTCAAGTTTTCCTGTTGGTAATAGGAAAGGTGACAATAGATAACTTGTAGCTTTTTAAAACTTTGCGGTGCTTGTCCCTTGCCCTCAATCAAATAACTATACCAAGGATTGAGCGAGATCGTTTGTTCCTGCTGGGTTAAGAGAGCTACCAACTGTTTTTCACGTTCACTAAGTCCAGCTTCTTCCAGTAAAACCCACTGATTTGCGGATACTGGAAGCGTCAGATAACCTTCCTTATCGACTGGTTGGTCTACAATCTGAGCTTGTGGAAACCAATCTAGTAATTCTTTTGCAATCATTCCTAGCCCTCCACTTTTTGGATGCACCAAGAAATCAAGGTTTCTAGGCGTTCCACATTTTCAGTCATATGAAGATAGCCCATGACCGCTTCAAAACCTGTAGACATACGGTAGGTCACTACATCTGCATTCTTTGCTTTGGTATGACTATTGGTATTGCGACCACGTTTATAGATTTCTTCTTCCTTTTCCGTTAGGACTTCTTCTTCTAACATAAGGGAAATCAAGCGTGCCTGAGCCTTGGCCGATACATACTTGGTTGCCTCTTGGTGGAGTTTATTGGGCTTGGTCATGCCTTTGAGAATGAGATGGCGACGAATATACATAGAATACACCGCATCTCCTTCAAAGGCTAACGCAATCCCGTTAATGAGATTGACATCAATCACGTGTCCACCTCACTCCATCCTTGGTATCAAGCAATTTAATCCCTTGAGCAGCTAATTGGTCACGAATTTGGTCAGCTGTCGCAAAATCTCGGTTGGCACGCGCTTCTTGGCGTTTTTGAATTAAGGCTTCGATTTCTTCATTCAAAACTTCCTCGACAAAGACAATACCAAAGACCTCTAACATAGCCGTAAGAGCTTCCTTAACCGCTGCATCATAGTTGCCTGAATTGATCCACTTGGCCATTTCAAAGACGACTGTGATACCATTTGCTGTATTGAAATCCTCATCCATTGCAGCTACGAACTTATCTTTAAAAGTTTGCAACTCCTCTGCATCTACAGTTCCAGTAAATGGTTGCTCATAAGTGTTCTTCAGATACTTGAGATTGGTCTCGGCATCACGCACAGCCTTTTCCGTAAAGTTGATCGGTTTGCGGTAATGCTGAGTCGCAAAGAAGAAACGCAATACTTGACCGTCGATCGTTTCGAGGGCATCATGTACCGTAATAAAGTTACCCAAAGACTTAGACATCTTGACATTGTCGATATTGACAAAACCATTGTGCATCCAGTAGTTGGCAAAGGTCTTGCCTGTCTTAGCTTCAGACTGGGCAATTTCGTTGGTGTGGTGAGGAAACTCAAGGTCAGCTCCACCACCGTGAATATCGATGGTATCGCCCAAAATCTCCGTTGACATGACCGAACACTCGATATGCCAGCCTGGGCGACCAGGACCCCAAGGGCTGTCCCAAGAAATCTCACCTGGTTTGGCTGCTTTCCAAAGAGCAAAGTCTACAGGATTTTCCTTGCGAGCCGTTTCTTCATCGGTACGACCTGAAGCACCTAGCTCCAAGTCCTCTAGGGTTTTATTGGCCAACTTAGCATAGTTGTGGGATTTTTCTACACGGAAATAGACATCCCCTTGACTCTCATAGGCATAGCCCTTTTCAATTAAGTCTTCTACAAAGCGGATGATGTCAGCCATAAACTCTACAACACGTGGATGACGAGTCGCAGGCTTCACACCCAAAGCCGTAACATCCTCACGAAAAGCCGCGATGTACTTGTCCGCTACTTCCTGAGGTGTGATACCTTCTTCCTTGGCACGGTTGATAATCTTGTCATCCACATCCGTGAAATTGGAAATATAGGCTACTTCGTAGCCACGATATTCAAAATAGCGACGAATAGTGTCAAAAGCCACTGTAGAACGGGCATTCCCCACGTGGATGTAGTTGTATACAGTTGGCCCACAGACATACATCTTGACCTTACCGTCCTCAATTGGAACAAATTCTCGCAAATCACGAGACATAGTGTCATAGATTTTAATCATGCAATACTCCTATACCCTACTATCTATAGAAATTTCAGCAATAAATCAAAAAGTGTAGCAGCTGCACTCGCAACTTCAATAGTTCTTAAGATTGGTTCATACTTCTCTACAAAATATTCCAATTTTTGTTTATCCTTCGGAGAAGTAATGATACTGTTAATTTCGCTATCATTAATACCATGTTGAATCAATTCAGTTTTGTATTCATTTAACACTGAAATAATCTCATTGTAGTAATTCACTGTCACGAAATCGCACAAATCAGTTTCCTTGCTCCTTTCTAAACATAAAAGAAGAATACAGTAAAAAGATGAAGGGAGTCACTACGGAAGTTTTATTGCTATCTTTTCCGTTAGGCCCCCTTACTTTCTTGTTTCAAATTTATCGTAAAGACTAGTCTAAACTAACTCTTGAGCAATGACTAGGGCAATCTCAAAGCGATATTGAAGAAAGTCATAGCATCCGCTTTTCTGTCATCGCGTCTAGCATCCCATTCGTGATTGTGATGGTCGACATAGTCAGCTGTGTAGAAAAATTGATAGACATTGGCTCGTCGATATTGGGCCCAGGCCATGATAGCTGAAGCTTCCATATCTACAACTCTAGCTCCTGCTGCTAGTCTTCGTTTGACCTTAGCAGCTGTCTCACGATAGAAGGCATCTGTGGTCCAAGACTTTGTTCGAATATGCTCAATGCCAGCTTTATCCAAGGCTTTTTCCATAGTTAAGAGTAGAGATTGCTCATAGGCTATTTCATCACTTGCTGGAGCATAGTGATAACTAGTACCTTCATCACGTAAAGCCGAACTTGGTAGGATAATCTTATCTGCTTGAATAGACTGGTCTAGAACTCCGCAAGATCCCAAAACAATAAAGTTCTTAAATCCTCTTGCTTTTAGTTCTTCTAAGAGTCCAACAACCATTGGAGCTCCAATAGTAGCCATAGCAACTGCTACCTTACTCCCATCTTTTTCATAGATATACCATGGCAGTTTGCCATTTAGATTGGTAAGATAGCCACCTTCGTAGACACCATCTATCTGCTTTACTCGTTCAAGGATTTCTCCATTAAAAGACAAGATAATGGTATCACAAACTTCTCCACCACTAAGGAGGCTTCGATCAGTTGGCTCGATAACAGCAGGTACATTTTCAAATTCTTCTAATAGCATCGACCTAACCTCCTAAATTAACGAATCACTTCTCCTTACAAACCAGACGACCTGTGACTGGCATCTCTCGCCTGCTCAAGTTTATTGACGTAGTATTCACGTTTTTCTTCAACTTCATGAATGGTTGGTTCATCCTTTTGCCCGTGAACTCGAACAATCTTAGCAGGAATACCGACGACTGTTACATCACTAGGTACGTCTGCCACAACAACCGCTGCAGCACCGACTTTGGCATTTTCACCGATTTCTACAGTCCGATGACTTGGGCATGAGCAGAAATGAGGGCTCCTTTACGAATTGTCGGATGGCGTTTGCCACAATCCTTCCCAGTCCCACCAAGGGTTACCCCATGATAGAGGAGTACTCCCTTTTCAACGATAGCAGTCTCTCCAATCACGAGACCTCCCCCATGATCGATAAAAACACCTGAATCGATCTGAGCACCTGGATGAATCTCAATCTGAGTCCAAAAGCGCCAAAACTGACTGTGCATCCGAGCTAAGAGCTTAAAGCCATGTTTCCAGAGAAAATGAGAGAGACGGTGGGCAGCCAAGGCCTTAACTCCAGGGTAAGTCAGTAAGACTTCCAGGGTGTTACGAGCCGCTGGATCATTTTCTTTTACAATATCAATGGTTTCACGCCACCATCCCATACATTTCTCCTTTCTTATTCTGAGTCTTTTGGTGTTTCTGTAGTTTCTTTCTTAGGTTTGTGGTCCTTGTGGTGGTGACGAGGGCGATCGCCATGACGATGACCTTTATCCCCTTTTTCTTCTGAACGTTCAGGTTTTGGCGGACGTGGCAAGAGTGCCTTCATAGAAGCATCTACACGACCTTTTTCATCGATCTTAATAACCTTCACATCTACAAAATCACCAATTTGAACTAAATCTTCTACATTATTAGTACGAGTCCAAGCCATTTCAGAGATGTGTACGAGGGCATCTGTCTTGTCAAAGAGGTTGACAAAGGCACCAAATTTCTCGATACGCACCACTTTTGGCATGGTAGACTTCGTCCACTTTTCGCTTCACGAACCAAACCAGCAATGATTTCTTTAGCACGGTTAATGGCAGCTTGGTCGCTAGAGTAGATAGATACGTTTCCTTCTTCGTCGATATCAATCTTAACGCCTGTTTCAGCGATGATCTTATCGATGGTTTCTCCACCCTTACCGATGACAATCTTAATCTTGTCCACATCAATCTTAATGGTATCAATTTTCGGAGCAGTTGGAGCCAATTCTGGACGAACTTCTGGAATAGTAGCTTCAATCACATCAAGGATTTCAAAACGAGCTTTCTTGGCTTGGGCAAGAGCTTCAGTCAAGATTTCTGCAGTAATCCCTTGAATCTTGATATCCATCTGAAGGGCTGTAATCCCATCACGAGTACCTGCAACCTTGAAGTCCATATCTCCAAAGTGGTCTTCCAAACCTTGGATATCTGTCAATACTGTATAGTTGTTGCCATCTGAGATGAGACCCATAGCAATTCCTGCTACTGGTGCCTTGATTGGCACACCACCAGCCATAAGGGCAAGAGTGCCGGCACAGATAGAGGCTTGAGATGAAGAACCGTTTGATTCCAAGACTTCTGCTACTAGACGGATAGCATATGGGAATTCTTCCAAACTTGGCAATACTTGAGCAAGAGCACGCTCACCAAGAGCACCGTGACCAATTTCACGACGACCAGGCGCACCGTAACGTCCAGTTTCTCCAACAGAGTATTGCGGGAAGTTATAGTGGTGCATAAAGCGTTTCTTGTACTCTGGATCCAAACCATCGATGATTTGCGTTTCACCCATTGGCGCCAAAGTCAAGATAGAAAGAGCCTGAGTTTGTCCACGAGTAAAGAGACCTGAACCGTGCACACGGGGAAGGAAGTCAACAACCGCATCCAAAGGACGGATTTCATCGACCTTACGACCATCAGGACGAACCTTGTCTTCTGTGATCAAACGGCGTACTTCTGCGTGTTCCATTTGTTCCAAGATTTCAGCTACATCACGCATGATACGGTCAAATTCTTCGTGGTCTGCATATTTTTCTTCGTAAACGGCTGTGACTTGGTCTTTGACTGCTTGAGTTGCAGCTTCACGAGCCAATTTTTCTTCTACTTGGACCGCTTTTTGAAGGTCACTGTTGTAGGCTGCGATGATTTCAGCTTGCAAGTCAGCATCTACATGAAGCAATTCTACTTCTGCTTTTTCTTTACCAACTGCCGCAACGATTTCTTCTTGGAAGGCAATCAATTCTTTAACAGCTTCATGTCCTTTGAGAAGAGCTTCCAACATGATTTCTTCTGACAATTCTTTGGCACCAGATTCTACCATGTTGATGGCGTGCTTCGTACCTGCTACTGTCAATTCAAGAAGAGAGCGCTCAGCTTGTTCTTGAGTTGGGTTGATGATGATTTGGCCATCCACATAACCTACTTGTACCCCAGCGATCGGTCCGTCAAATGGGATATCTGAGATAGAAAGTGCCAATGATGAACCAAACATCGCTGCCATTGGAGCAGATGCATTTTCATCGTAAGAAAGAACAGTATTGATGACTTGCACTTCATTACGGGAAACCTTCCGCAAACATTGGACGGATTGGACGGTCAATCAAACGCGCTGTCAAAGTCGCATCTGTTGAAGGACGTCCTTCACGTTTCATAAAGCCACCAGGAAATTTCCCAGCCGCATACATTTTTTCTTCGTAGTTGACTTGAAGTGGGAAGAAATCCCCAGTTGCCATCTTCTTAGACATAACGGCAGCAGTCAAGACAGTTGACTCACCGTAACGTACCACAACAGAGCCATTTGCTTGCTTAGCAACCTGACCAGTCTCTACGATCAACTCACGACCCGCAAAAGTCGTTTGAAACACTTGTTTTGTCATTTTAATCCCCTTTGGATTGATAAAATTATACGCCTTGCCTACAAAAATCAGGATACAAAGGGCGTTAAGAATCCCGTATGAAAATAGGAGATTGACGCAGTGTGCGATGCACATCAGGAAATCTATCTTTTTCACTAGGGATTTAGCCCGTGTTCAACTCCGAAATTACTTTAGATCTGATTCTTTAACTTACATCTCTTTTACATAAGATTAAGACTGCTTAAATATCGTTTATACCCTCATCTTTGTATCAAGTACGTACAGAGTCTATTTTATCATATTTTTCTTAAAAAGTACGGTCTTTTCTATAAAAAGGAACCATTCTGCTATGAAAAGAAGAATGGTTTGCTTTTGATTATTTTAAGGTTGATGATTGAAACAAGGCATGGGTTGCTTGGTGGATGTACTGAGCAGTGTCTGCGTTGTTCATGGTGTAGAGATGCACGCCTGCTACGTCTTGCGTTACCAAGTCCACGATTTGGTCTACGGCATAGGCAAGTCCTGCTGCTCTGAGTGACTCAGGGTCATTCTCATACTTGTCCAAGATAGCCTTAAACTTTACGTGGGAGATGGATATTCTCACAAGTCTTCAAGAGACGAAGCGCTTGGTTACGATTGAGGATTGGCATGATTCCTGCATGAATGGGAACATCAATCCCAGCCAAGGTACACTTGTCTTGGAAATCGTAGAAACGCTCATTGTCAAAGAAAAGCTGAGTGACAAGACTTGAACAGCCTGCATCCACTTTTTCTTGAGATTTTGAATATCTGAGATTTGGTTTGGCGAATCAGGGTGCCCTTCTGGGTAACAAGCTCCAATAATATCAAAGTGTGGTGCCTGTTCATTGATAAACTCAATCAAGTCTGTGGCGTAACGGAAATCCTTCTGTGGCTCAACACCTGGAATGATATCCCCACGAAGAGCCAAGATTTTCTGAACACCAACTTTATCCAAATCCGCAATGGTCTCAGCCACCTTATCCTTAGTCAAATAGATAGCTGGCAAGTGAGCAATGGTTGGGATCTCCAAGTCATTTTGGATATAGTCTGCCAAACGAACCGTCGTCTCTTTGATATTAAATTTATTATTACTAGCAGTCACACTGATGAAGTGTGGTGCCAAGCCCTGCATGTCTTTCAGGGCTGCAATAATTTTGTCATTGCCTACTTCTGGGTTTGGAGGGAAAACTTCAAATGAGAGGGACGGTGTTTGACGTGACATATGTATGAACCTTTTCTAGTTGATTTCTTACTGATCAACCGTGTAGAGAGAATTGTCTTTTCTTACAATTTCTCACGCGCAGCTTTCGCAGCGTCTACAAGGCGGATCAAGCTTTCTTTCGTTTCTGGGATACCACGTGTTTTCAAACCACAGTCAGGGTTGATCCATACTTTCTTGCTTGGTACTTTAGCAAGGATGGCTTCGATGGTGTGGTCGATTTCGCCTTCGTTAGGCACACGAGGAGAGTGGATATCGTAAACTCCAGGACCCACTTCTGTCTGGAAGTTTTGAGCTTTGAGTTCGTCCAAGATTTCAAGGTTTGAACGGCTAGCTTCAAATGAGATAACGTCCGCATCCATGTTGTCGATAGCTGGGATGATATCTGTAAATTCTGAGTAACACATGTGAGTGTGGATTTGTGTATCTGGTGCTACTGTTGAGTGTACCAAGCGGAAGGCTGGAATAGCCCAGTCAAGGTAGTCTTCGTACCAGTCGCTACGACGGAGTGGCAATTTCTCACGAAGAGCAGCCTCGTCGATTTGGATGATTTTCACACCTGCAGCTTCAAGGTCAAGAACTTCATCCTTGATTGCAAGAGCGATTTGAAGAGTAGAATCCTTGATAGAGATGTCTTCACGTGGGAATGACCAGTTAAGGATAGTAACAGGTCCAGTCAACATACCTTTAACAGGTTTGTCAGTACGGCTTTGTGCGTAGCTAGACCATTTGACAGTGATTGGGTTGAGACGAGTGACATCACCCCAGATGATTGGTGGTTTAACCCCACGCATACCGTATGATTGTACCCAACCATTCTTAGAGAAGAGGTAACCTGACAAGTTTTGACCGAAGTACTCAACCATGTCATTACGCTCGAATTCACCGTGTACAAGCACGTCAAATCCAACTTCTTCTTGCCATTTGATCCATTCGTCGATGGTTTCAGCAAGGAAGGCATCGTATTCTTCTTGTGACAATTCACCCTTACGGAAGGCCAAACGCTTCGCACGAACTTCCTTAGTTTGAGGGAATGAACCGATAGTTGTTGTTGGAAGAGCTGGAAGTTTGAAAGCTTCTTCTTGGATAGCTTCACGTTCTGCAAAGGCTGGCAAACGAGTGTAGTCTGCATCTGTCAATCCTGCGATACGCGCACGAAGTTCCGCATTTTCACCAACACGTTCAGTCGCAAAGAGTTCTTTGTTAGCTGCAAGAGCCTCTGCACCTTGACCATTGCGGATAGCATCCAAGTCACGGATCTCATCCAATTTTTCAACTGCAAAAGCAAAGTGGTTCAAGATAGCTGGTTCAAATTCTTCATTAGCAGTTGTAAATGGCACATGAAGAAGTGAGCATGAGCTAGTCAAAACGATGTTTTCAGCTGGGATTTGCTCAAGAACAGCCAAGCTCTTTTCGTAGTTGTTGCGCCAGATGTTCTTACCATTGACAATACCTGCATAAAGAGTCTTGTCAGCTGGGAATCCACCCTTTAACGAGTTCAAGAGTTTTCTTACCTTCAACGAAGTCAAGACCGATCGCATCTACTGGCAATTTCACAAGGTCAGCGTAAACGTCACGAACGTCACCAAAGTAAGTTTGAAGCAAGACTTCAAGACCTTTTTTGTCAGCCAAAAGCTTGTTGTAGATGTTCAAGAAGAGTGCTTTTTCTTCTTCTGTCAAGTCTTTGACAAGGGCAGCTTCATCGAGTTGGATACGAGTTGCACCAAGTTCAGCCAATTTAGCAAAAACATCTTGGTAAGCAGCTACTAAGCTATCTACGAAGTCTTCTGCTTTCACGCCTTCTTCATAGTCTGACAATTGAAGGAAAGTGAATGGACCTACAAGGACAGGACGAGTGTTAAGACCAAGTTCTTTAGCTTCTTGGAACTCATCGAAGATCTTGTGACCAGCCAATTTTACTTGAGTGTCTTTTTTTCAAATTTAGGAACGATGTAGTGGTAGTTAGTGTTGAACCATTTTCTTCATCGGAAGGGCACGAACATCCCCTTTTTCTCCTTGGTAACCACGTCCCAAAGCAAAGTAACGTTCAAGATCAGACAATTCTAAGTTTTGTACTGATGCAGGAACTACGTTGAAAAGGAAAGCAGCATCAAGGAAGTTGTCATAGTGAGAAAAGTCATTTGATGGGATTTCAGTGATGCCTTTTTCTTTGACGATGTTCCAGTGTTTTGCACGCAATTCTTTAGCCGCAGCCAAGAGTTCTTCTTCTGAGATTTCTTTTCTAAAGTATTTTTCAGTTGTAAATTTTAATTCGCGGAATTCACCCAAACGAGGGAAACCGATAATTGTAGTTGACATGTTTTGTCCTCCAAAAATTGTTGTTGAAACTATCTTAACAGAAAAGAAACTGTCTGTATAATTGTAAAAAATTAGGCTTTGATATAGTTTGAAACTATATCTCGATTTAAAAGACAAAAAAAGATTTGGAGAAGATTCCCCAAATCCTTTGATAGATATAGATTAGTAGCCTTTCAAGGTTGCTATGTTCTTCGCAAAATAATAGTGAACTGACAACTACCTATGGCTTGGTATTAGAAAAGACTATAGGTTAATTTTTTTCTTTTTATAATTCTGATATTTCCCTGAAAAAGTGCGGACGGGAGCAAATTACTTCGTAATTTCATCCCTAATTTTTGAGCCAGAGTGTCTCAAAAATCCCGTTCTAGATAATAAAAAATTATTATCTAGAATACCACTATAGCGGGAAATATCCTCAAAAAGCTCACTTCGTTCGCACTTAATTTTAATAAAGCATAATTTTTCTAAATTATACACTTGAGATACTATAACTGTTAAATTTGTTAAAGCTTTCCAACTTCTTCCTATCAACCTTTTTCCTGCTCAAGGGGGACAATTGCCAATGTCTTTCCTAAACTGGCTAAAACTTTTAAGACGGTATCTAACTGAGGGCTAGTCTTACCTGTTTCCATTCTAGCTATGACAGGCTGGCTCACTCCACTGAGTTCTTCTAGCTTTTTCTGACTGATGCCTTGCTCATGTCTAGCTTCAATTAACTCACTCATGATAGCTACTCGCATATCACTTTCAAGGATTTCCTCCTTGGTGAAGAGTTGAGATCGGACATCCTTCCAATTACTTCCAATAGCACTATTCTTCATCACTTAACCCTCTTTCTTTTAAGTCCTTCAGTTCACGCTTGGCTTTTTCAATTTCTCTTCTAGGAGTCTTTTGAGTCTTTTTGACAAAATGATGCAAAAGAACAAAACTTCCATCAAGCCAAGCGACAAATAAAATCCTATCCCGAAGAGGTCTTAGTTCCCATATCTCATCTTCTAAATGTTTCATATAGGGTTCACCAGCTCTAGTCCCATGCTGACTAAGTAGCTCGATATAGTCGTTTAGTTTATTGAGTTTTATGCGACTATCCTTACTTTTACGACAGGCCAATTCTCTCATATAATCCAAGACTGGCTCATTTCCATTTTTGTCCTTATAGAAGTAAATCGTGTGCACCAAGCAACCTCTTTCAATTTAATTATAACTTAAAAGTTATTAAAAGTAAATCCAAATACTTATAAAAATAAGACCTTAGAATCATTCTAAAGGTCTCATTTTTATAATTCGAAAGAATTACGAAAAGAGTTAACCATTGGAAAACATCCTTGCTCTTTCTACAGCTCTATCCCCTTGTCACGGAGATTTGCCAGACACTCCTCATAGTAGGCTGTGTCATGCTCACTATAGATAGGACTTTTCAGTTTTTCTTCTGCTAAGTCTTCATACGGAGGACAGATCTTCCCACGGTAGTTCTTGTCCAGCCACTCTGGACTGACCTTATAGCCACGGTCTGCCATCTCCTCCATGATCAAGCGATGATAGGCATAGAGACAATAGGGCGAATGGGTAAAAACATAGTCAACCGTCGCATGCTTTCTGCCCCAGCCATTGCCACGAAGGGCGCAACACTCTCGATGTTGCCCCAAGAGCTGAGGACGGGGAAGTTGTGAAATCAAAGCCTCATGCCAAAGTCTCATGGGAGTCTCCTTTCAGCAAGGTAGAATGTTGCAGATAAGCGTTTGGATAACGCTCAAGCAAGTCTCTCGTCTTAACAATTAATTCTTCTTTGGTGACATGACCAGAGTGATAACGCTCCAGTAAAAACATATAATCCTTGCGTTCAGTCTCCGTTGCTTTCTTCTTGAAATAGCCCCAAATATGCTGAAAAGCATTGCAAACCTGACCCCTGTGCTCTGGAATCTGGCAGGCACGGTCAATCATTTCTTGAACCTTACTCACCTCCACCACCTCTTGCTTGAGATACTGGCGAATGTCCTTGTAAATATTGCTAGAATGGCTCAAAACAAGGTATTTGTTTTCCGCCCAGAGTTGCTGACAAAGGGCACGTTGGTTGTTGTTTTCCATATTTCTCCTAACTTTCTACTAGTTCCCAGGAAATACGGAAACAAAATTATTACTAAAAAACGAGCGAATTATGAGCGAATTATGAGCGAATAAATAGTGTTTTTTGTAGTTCCTGATTTTTCTAATAAACCTTGATTTACAAATAGTTGGAGATAACGACGCATGGTTGCCGCACTTAAACCTGTTAGTTCTTGTGCAATTGCATTTGTTATCTGATAATGCTCTATAAGATAAGACTCTATTTTTTCAAAAATAGCTAACTCACGTGGTTTCAAAAGCACTTTAACCGACTTGTTCCTACTATCAATTTTTTGCTGACCATAATCAAGCAAGGTTTCTAAAATCGCTTCAAGCATAAATTGGATAAATCTAGTAGAATCATTGGCTTCATTACTCTCTGTTAAGGCTTGGTAATATCCTGACTGATGTCGGTAAATAACAGACTCGACAGGAAGCCACTCAAATAACGGATTCCATCTACTCAAAATTAGGCTCTGCCACATCCGACCCATACGACCGTTCCCATCCTCAAAAGGATGAATAATTTCTAACTCAAAATGCACGATACAAGATTTGACAATATCAGATATATGGCTGGACTCAGCCCAAGCAAATAAATCCGATACCAGATTAGGAACAAACTGGGGTCTCGCTCCAAGGTGAACAACTTTCCCTGCTCCATCAAAAACACCAACATCTCCTAATCGAAATTGTCCTGGATGCTTGACCAAATCCTGGGTCAACAATCGATGAGCTAATAAAAAATCATCTATACTATATGGATTTAAGCGAAAAACCTTCTCATAAGCTTCATAAGCATTTTGGACCTCATGGATATCCTTAAGAGGGCCTAAAACTCTTTTTCCCTCTATAACATCTGTCACCTGCTCCAAAGAAAGACTATTATTCTCAATGGCAAGGGAAGACTGGATGGAGCGAATTCGATTTTCCTTGCGTAGGTGTAATTCCCTCGTTTCGAAAGAAAGCTGAGTCGCCAACTCAGAAATCTTCTGCACGAGATTCAATATTTCTTCTGTTATTTTATAGTTGGGGGTCATGGTCTTCCTTTCTAAGTAAATCTTCAAGTAAAATCTTTACATTCTATCTATTCTACCACATTAAACTAGTTAGGATTCCCTGTCAATTGTCGTTTCTTACAAAGCTATAAAACCTGTTGGAATAGATATAGACTCTAGCAGAAATTTATTTTCCAAACATGCAAATCTCTTTTAGTTTAGATTCCCCTACTCCACCTTGGCCTGTCCATTCATCAGCATTGGCAAGAGCCAATCGCGCAGTTGGGTGAGTTGTTGGTTTTGTCCTTGTAAACACTTGATTTGTGAAAAATACGTCTCTGTTATTTTGTGAAAAATTATTTTTTTGATTTCTTTATTTGGAAAAAAATAATTTTTATTCCTGAAAAAAATCTTCTTTATTCATATTAGCAAAAGTATTTCCAGTCTTTTGCACTCGCATTAGCATTTTTCAAAAATAATTTTTCAATGCAAAATAAAGATAATATCTATTAGTTTCATCCTCAAAAACAATTGAATTTATTTGTTGATTTGTATGAGACCATTCAGTAGTAAATCCAATTTCACCCACTGTCGCAATACAAGAAACACATAAGCTATCTTGAGGTAAATACTTATTATTTTGTACGCTTGCTCCTAAATCGGTCAATGTTTCTGAAGTACTATAAACAAAAGTATTCCCTCGTATATCACCAATTGTAATAAAAGGGATTTTACCTCCAAAGTTATCACTGTTTTTTCTAGAAGGTGTTTTTCCAGTAATTATATTTGACTCAAAGTCTTTAACACTCTCCACTCCCCACCCCTCTGGGATTTCGCGTTTAAGTTCTGGGTTATAGACCATCTTTCCGCCTGATGATTTGTAGGGTTTGCCATTCTGGTCTGGGAAATCAAACTGCACAAACCAGTAGTCATAGAGGGTCTTAGCCATGGCTTCCAATTCTTGGTTGATTTGGTTGTTGATTTGGATTTTTTTGTCAATATTTAATAAAATTTTGATCCTATTATGTAATTCTTTATTAAATTGAGGAACAGGAAACTCTCGTAGCCCTTTTAAAGGTAGAAATTTTTGTACCGCTCCATTCAAATATCTCTTTATATATTGCTGTGCATAGCTTGACTGCAAATAATAATAGAGCCATTCAGCTTTTTCCTTGTCACCACTTGAAAAAACTCCAATATTTTTTATAGCATAATCAATGGTATCAGATGTTTCAAAATACAAAGAACCTACTGTACCTATCATACTGAATAAAAATGTCATATTGTTTAACTTTACTTCTTTTATTGATATTTACAAAAATCTTCTTCCGAAATAAAATATGCAGAATTTAAATCTAATGTATTTGATAGGATATTTTTAGAAGTTACTAATTTATATCCAGTTTCTGCAACTTTAGGAGTATCATGTGTACCATCAAATACTGAAATGCAGTATTCCTCAGCTTTAATCCACTCACTCATACTTCAACCCCTTCATTTGCTCTTCAATCTCCTGCTCCAGTACATGCGATTGCTGGAAGAGGTCTGAGAGTTTGTTTTGAAAGGCGGTCATCTTAGCTTCAAACTCTTCTGCTGTGATATCTACATAGTCGATTTTGATGTCAAAGTACTGACCTGCACTGAGAGAGTAGTTTTTCTCCTTGATATCTTCATAAGAGACGGTGACTGAAAAGTCCTCGACGGCTTCTTTCTGGATAAAGGTCTCGACAATCTTCTGCTCTTCCTCAGGAGACAGGACGGTCTTTTGGTTCTTGCCTTCCTTGACCTTGGTTCCGAGATTTGAGGCATCGATGAGGACGACATCGCCCTTGTTTTTCTTATCGATAAAGAGGATAGAGACGTTGGTACCTGTCGTCGCAAAGATATTGGACGGCATGGAAACGACACCTGCCAGCATTTGATTGTCCACCAAGTGTTGGCGGATGGTCTTGTCAATCCCTGACTGGGCAGTGATAAAGCCTGTCGGCAAGACAACGGCTGCTTGGCCATCTGGTTTCAGAGAGTAGATGATATGCTGAACAAAGAGCTCGTAAATTGCCATCTTGTCCTTAGACTTGGCAGGAACCTTTGGCACACCTGCAAAGAAACGCTCACTGGCTTCTGGCAAGGTCTCCACTTGATCACGCCACTCTGAAAAGTCCAGCTTGAAAGGAGGGTTTGACACGATATAGTCCATCTTTTCTGGATGACGGTTAGCAGTGATGGTATTTCCCTGCACGATATTGTGAATGGAATGCTGCAGTCCGTTCAAGATCAGATTGAGACGGAGGAGATTGGATGACTTTTGCGAGATATCCTGACTGTAAACAGTAGTCTTATCCACACCGATACGACTAGCCAGTTCATCAGCAAGGTGCCAGAACCAGCTGACGGGTCATAGATGCGAACGTTTTGAGGCTTGTCATCACCCACCAAGATATCCGCGATAATCTTAGCAACAGAGTGAGGCGTATAGTACTCAGCATACTTGCCACCACCATCTTTGTTGTAGTCCTTGATCATGTACTCAAAGAGAGTCGAGAAAAAGTCAAAGCCTTGTGAAAAGATAGTTTCATCAAACTTGACGCGTGCAAGGAGATTGATGATAGCTTTTGCCACTTCGTTTCGTTTACTGCTATCTGAGATAGTATCCGTAATCAAACGTTCATCAAAGAGACGAATAGCAGTATCTCCGTCTGTATGCACAGAGAAAATATCATTATTATCAATAGCGATTTGGTTGAGGGTATTTTCAAAAGTTTCGTAAAAAGTCGCCTCATTTTGCTGACGGTGGAGACTTTCGATCAACTGGTCTGGCTTGAGCCAGGCTGTGCTGGTACCGATATCCTCCAAGAGCCAGTCATAGTCTTCCTCGCTCATAGCCAGCAGGTTTTCATAGGTATTAGATTCCTCTAGGACCTTGGCTTGATACAAAAACTTGTCATTTAAAAATTTGTAGAGAAAGGACTGGGTGAGGAGTTTGTACTCACCCGCTTCTCCTCCTAATCCTGCGTGGGTAAAGACAGCTTTCAAATCATCTACCAAGCCTTGGACTTGGACTTTGTATGTTTCATTCATTAGTGTTGGTATTCCTCTTCATATCCTTCAAATAGTGACTCGACGATATAATTAAAATCCTGTCTTGTCAAACTACTTGCAGATTGGTTGGTTTTCATTTCAATCCGAGCTTCTTCTCGAATCATCTTCTTGAGGAAGTCCTCGTTATCGAGTACTCCTTGATTTTGACCGATTTTACGGTCTAGTCTGACTTTAGAACCCTTGATGACATGGTAAATAGCAGGAAACTCGCTGACCATAGTCGAGTTGGTCACGTGTTTGTAGGAACGAGCTGCCATCTCATCTCCGTTAAAGTTCATAGCTAGGCGTCTCATACGAGTATGATAGTCCTCCACGGACTTAAAGAGCTCCTCATAGTCTTTTTGGATTTCTTTGATATTTTCCATGGTGAAGCCTTCTTGGCCATGGATCAGGTGTTTTTTCATGATGCGCTGGAATTCTTCGTAGAGAGTGACCCACTCAGGATCCTTTTCATCACGTTGTTTTTTAATGCCACTTGCAACTCGACGTTTCAAGTCTTCCAGGTCATTGGCTGCTAGACGGAGTTCTTCTTCTGCAATCTTGACAAAGCTAAAGCTGGTTTCAGACATGGCAAGATTTAAAAGAGTCCGGCTAGAGAAGTCATCTGGCTTATCTATCAGAGATAGCGTCAACATCCGTCTAGAGAGGACATTGAGCAAGGTTGCAATCTGAGCGATATCAATCTGCTGGAGCAGGTGTTGGTAGCCAAGGAGCCGGGCGATATTGTAGTACTGCTTGATAGACTCCAAGGCCTTACGAAGATCGATTAACTGCTTCTTATCCTTGATATCATTGATAGCTTGGGAGAAGTATTCTAGATTGTCCGTTGGATAGTCGATGAGGATATGCTCGGTCTTGCTCAACTCTTGAGAAATCTCATCTGCTGACACAAAGAGGGAGCCAAAAACATCCTCACCATTTTCCCCAGTCAGGGTCGAATCATACTCTTGATTGAGCTCTTCCAGATAGGCACGATTGGTCTTGTCAAACTCCTTGGAAATATCCGCAAAGTCAATGACATAGCCAAAGAGGTAGTCCTTGTAAGGACGATTGACACGGGTTAGAGTCTGTAAAAGATTGTGAGCCTTGATCTTGCGCCCTAGATAGAGGCGCTTGAGCCGAGGTGCATCAAATCCTGTCAGGAGCATAGAGTAGACGATGATAAGGTCAATTTTACCTTCCTTGTAGGCATCTACCTTGTCCTTCTTCTCTTCCTTGTCTCCCTCATCATGGAGGATGAGAGCGGAAGTCAAGGTGGTTGAGCCAGCTTGACGTCGTTCTTTTAATTGCTTTTCAAGCTCACGCGCCTGCTTTGACGAGTCACAGACGATCATGCCACCGATGGTCTGGTCATCAAAGACCAGATCACGGGCACGATTGAAGTCCTCGATGATAAAGTCTAGCATAGGCTCCACATAGTGAGGGTGGGCAAAGATATCTTCCTTGGACAAGTCGCCACGTTGGATTTCTTCGTTGATGGTTCTGAGATTATCCTTATAGGAGGTCTCGATATCTTCTCGCATCAGGCGTAGGGTAAAGCCGTCATCGATAGACTGGTTGTAATAGTATTTATGGATATAGTCTCCAAAGATATCACGCGTGGTCGCATGACTTTCCTTGGTCTTGCCATCTTTCTTGTAGGTGATGAGGGGCGTTCCTGTCAGGGCAATCTTGATAGCCTTGGTATCTGCCTGATAGAGATTTGGCAGGTAGGAACCTCGTTCATTGTATGAACGGTGGGCTTCATCGATAAAGTAGATATTTTGACGATTGAGATCATAGCCAGAGCGGTCTGTCAGATCTGAATCATCCTTAAACTTCTGAATATTGACCACAGCGACATCATAGCCGTCTTGTTTTTGATTCAGTTCTTGTGGGTTATTGATCCGCTTAACCTTGAGTCCTCGTTTGGTGAATTCCTTAAAGGCTTGGTCTGCCAAGTCCAAACGATCGACGACAAAGTAAAACTGAGGAACAATTCCCTCTTTTGAAAAATAGTTAGTTAAATACCGAATATTAAAGAAGGCCAAAGCAGTCTTACCTGAACCTTGGGTATGCCAGATAACCCCTTTCTTGACACCTTTTGCTATTGTTTCTTCGATAGCACGTGTCGCAAAATACTGCGGATAACGCATGACATGCTTCTGCAACTGCATCTGACCGTCCTTGCTTTCTTCTTCGACATAGACCAGACCAAAACGAAGCATAAAGAGCAGACGTTCTTTGCTATACAAAGAAGAGAGAAAGGCATTGCAAGGTGTATCAGGGTTTAGGTTTGTTGTAAACTCTGGCTGGGACTTGAGGGCAAAGCGCTTCATGTCTTCTAGGACAAAGTCGATTTGGTCCTCGGTTAAAGGGGAAAGGGAATGAAGGAAATCTTCTTCTCTTTCTTCCTTGAAAGCATTAAATTTGGTTTTTGAATAGGCGTTTGAACCATAATAAGAACCCTGTTTTTGCTGACCTTGTCCACTGATATACGCTAAGTTATCAGATAAGGATATCAACTGGGTGATATTGTTAAAACGACGGAACTTACGGTTTTCAAAACGGTATCTGGTTCTGTCCTGCTCTGACTGAATTCCAGTTTTGCCATCACGAATCGCATTGGGCTGTTTCACTTCGATATAGGAAAGAGGCAAACCATTGACAAAAATAACGATATCCGGACGAAATTCATCCTGACCATTTTGGCAAGTAACTTCAAGCGCCAGATGGAAGGTATTGGCTTCAGGATGCTCCCAATCAATATAAATGGCATCTTCCTGACCTTGCAGACGTTTAAAGAAAGAACGTCCCAAATCGTTTTGATCTAGTTCCAACTTGATATTGGCTAGTTCTCTTTCAAAGTCATCTTCTGTCAAGTAGTTGTTAAATTTTAAAAATTGCTCCTTAAAAACAGATACAAGGATATTGGTATCTGGATCTCTTTCTGCAATTTCCTTCCCATTGCGAGGAAGATAGGTATAGCCCATACGCATGAGATGCAGAGCTGCTGGAATTTGTACCCTGGTTAATTCAGAAAAATCTTTTCTCTTTGCCATAAAACTTCCTTTTGCTAGTCAGAACTGTCTATTTTTACTAACAATATCTTTCAGACTATCTCTCCAATTTATCGAATTCTTAATTATCTATTATTATATCATATTCCTAGCAGAAGACGCCTTCTAGATCCTACTTCCTCCCAAAAACCATGTAGTCTTTCT
>BNJS01003085.1_pt1 | contig 93209 bp, 181 predicted proteins | sample 8540461 | NCBI WGS metagenome assembly BNJS01 (sample SAMD00202454, study PRJDB9452) | human saliva metagenome | isolation source: human saliva | place: Japan | reverse complement strand
GACCTTGGAATCTCCGTGTGGTGCTCCTCGCAAAGAGGCAGTGCCCATCCCGATGTGGCATATCTCCTGTGGTTGCGCCCCATTCCCGACCGCATCGACGTGATGCAGCTCCGCTTTCCTCCCACACACACCGCGCACCGCTTATTCATCAGACATGCCCACACATAGCGCGGAACGTCCTCTGAGAGCTGATACACGGCTCTCCTACGTCTACACCATGCAAGAGGCAGAAGTCGATGAGATACGAGATAAAGAGCCGTGCGGTCGTCATGTCGCAGTCCGAGAGCGAGAACGTCTGTCCCGCAGCGTCTCTGCTTCGCCCACAAACATGAGGCTTTAACATTTCCTCTCATCGCCCGGTCGGTGTAGCCCCACCATGCGGCGATGTAGGAGATGAGGACATATGCCTTGCGCCGTTGTTTGCACTGATGCGGCGTTTGTCCACGAACTCAACACCGACGCTCATGACAGCCATAGAGCTTATCTATGCGCTCCGGAAGGGACAAAGATATTAATACCTCTGTCCGTCTCCCCGACAACGTTGCCAACCAGAATCATTTGATCTCGCCCGTCTCCGGGTCAACGTTATCTCGGCGCATCCCTTTGCCGCACTCATAAACTTGTTCGGCTTCGGCGAATCTTCAGGTGTGTGTCCTCGACTTCAACGGCTTCAGCATCGATGTAGTCCGTCCTCGTTCGCCTCGCTGACCATATCCGCCGCGATTGATGTCTTGATGGTCTCGTCGGCGCTCAGCGTACGCGCGAACTCGGTCTTTCTGATCGGTGCGTATTCTGAGGCACGCCTTGAGAACGGTCTTTTTGCCATCTCGTCAAAATTCGGAGCACACGGGGTGCTGTAGCTCTTCTGTATGCCTGGCTGTACTTCTTCGCGAACTCCTCCACCTCGTCGCGTCCCATGACGTGGAAGCCGTAGCCGCCGCTCTTAGTCTTGAACATGGCGTAGTAGTGCGTAACGGCTCCGCGCCTCCTGTTGTTGATATGTTTCAGCTTCGGCTCAAGCCCAAACTCGTACGCAAACCTCATCGTTCCGTAGACTCCGTGCGCCTGAATGATGGTGACTTCCCGCCGCGGTACGCGAGACTGAGAAGTCCCTTGCAACCGAGCTGGAATTGGCACCCATTGTCCCGTGGTTTTTATACGGGATAAGATACGCCTGTCCGAGCGGTGTGTCTCGGCTCAACGCCCAGCTGCGCCGCCTGCATCATCGCCCGAGAAAACTGGCCGGCGCACACTCACGCAGTGTTGATCTCGTGCTGAGTGCCGTGAGCACCATGCGGGTGAAGCGTTCGGAGAAGGACGGAGGGCAGTGCTCGCGATCTGCCCCTCCATCGAAATGATGAGGTCTCTTTGATTGACTTCTGCCGTTGCTGCTGCTACGGTCTTCTGTTCCTGCGCTTTCTGGATTGCGCCGCCTTTACACTCTGCTAGCGATAAAGTTTCCTCCCTTCTCCTTATCAGCTGATCCGCAGTACTCGGGTCGGCTTTCCCCTGCTTGGCATACTTATGCGTAGATTTCGGGCTCCTTTTCTTTGAGTGCCTTACTGTCGATGGTTGTGCGCCCGCCTGTGCCTTCCATGAGACTCCTTGTAATCTCCCGCATATCCGAGCCTGCAGTTCTCACCGTCCTGCGGAGCTGATTCTTATAAAACTCGCTGTTGTTTTCTCGAGGTCATTTTTCTGCATCCCTCGATTTTTACGGATTTGCTCGATGATCCCCACTGCCATGCCTGGAAGCGTTAACGGCTCAGCTGATGCCGCCCTGAAACTCTGCGACGAGGGGCATCCTTGCAGCTCTCGCTTCCGTCCACCTCTGCGCATGATACCCTCCTGCACCTTATGCCAGAACTCAGTCTCTGCTTGGAACAGGAGATCAATCTCTTTGTCATTGCGTGGAATCTCCTTCCACACGAACCTATTCCCGCCGATCAGAACAGCGATGTACCACCGCTCGCAACCCGTGACCATCATGTAATGCTGGCATTGCATCATAGTAAGCGGTGGGGACTTGTCGTCCTCCCACTCCTTTGCTGCCGAAGCCGTTGCAGGTCTTGCACTCAAGTCCTGCGTTCTCACCGACGACCATGCGGTCAACGCCTTGCGAGGATGTAGGGGTAGTCGTCCATCTGCGAGACCGCGCCGCTGCACCTTCTTCCCGGTCAGCTCGGCAGAAGCGGTTGGCAACCACCCTCCCTGAGCACCTTACCCCAGTAGACATACTCTCGTGCCGCTGAGGTCTTCCGGCCTGCCCTGCCCGTCTTTTTCAGCTCAGAGCTGGAAGGGCGACTTCCAGCGGTTGAGACCAACGATGACAGCGGCATCGCTCGCCGCCAATTCCCTGCGCGTCGGGCCTCGAGCCACTTCTGTCTCGTCCTCCATTTCAGCGACGGTCGCGATGAGTTTTGCCATCTCTACTCCTCCTCACTCATCTCATACGCTGCAGCCGAGAATCCTCTGCTCATCGAAGTCAAACACCTTGAACAGATCGCCACGCTCCATATCCTCGACGATCTCTCTCTGCTCTCCTCCTCAGATGAGGCTGTTACCTGACAGCCCCTCAATACGGAAATTTCACCCTGTATCTCTGCGTTTGCTATTCCTCCTCATCCGTGATATACTCACGGTAGCTTTTATCTGCCTTTGCGCCTTGAGCGGTAGCCGCCGCCTCGGGCGCTTTTTCTTTTCTGCCTCCTCCTTGTTCAGTTTCTCCATAAGTTCCACCGCCTCGGCTTTGTCTCGCTTCCACGCACCTGCGTACGTGCGTTGCTGATTTGGTCGTCTTCGTCCATATCCTTCAGACGGTACACCTGAAAGATCTTCTGCCGCCAAGATACTGGTCTGCGGATCTTCCACCTCGCTCTTCATTCTGTCTCTCCATCTTCGCATTGCGCTCCGCGCCCCGCGAGTGCCTCATCCCACGTGTCGTAGAGGCGGATATCCAGTTCCTCCACGTCGTCCACAATGCGGAACACTCGCCACATAGGCAGATTCTTTGTCACAAGCTCGCGCCGTGTCTGCCACTTCGTCATTCCTGCTCCTCCTTCACGCAAACTCATACCAGATGAGCTTTAGGGGCACTCTCCCAATGTTCCGGGTTGGGGCTATCCGTCGTGCCCCAGTTACGGAACAGGACTGCATCCGCGTCCCGTCCGATATACAACTTCTGCAGACTCTCGTCGAGAGCGCGGCCGCAGTTATGAGTGTCGCGTGCCTCCCACATGTCGCTGATGTTAGCTGCATCGCAGATCAGCATAGGACACCTCGACAAGCTCGCTGTCCCCATCATAGGAGCTACCCAGCATTTCAAAGGCAGCTTCTTCCTTCTTGATTTTCCATTTCCTCATTTTGTCTCCTCCTTCACCCAATACGTCACCTTCAACTTATCCCCTGGATATATCATGCCCTTGCGATCGATCAACCAAGGATTGAGCTCCTCCATCCCCGCCTTGTACTCAGTGATGTACCGGCGCGTTCCCGTGTTCTTCGCGACGTATGTCTCTGCGATGCCCCAGATGGTATCGCCCGGACGGACGGTATAGACCTCCTCAACGAGCACCGGCACGCCATCACTCCCAGGGTTTACACGCCCCAGAACAGAGCGCTACGACCGCAAGAAATGCACCGCCGATGATGACAGCTTCCAAAACTCACGCATGATTGACCTCCTTCTCTCTTTCAGTTTCCCCGTATAGCGCGGAAGACTGTGGATATACCCACAACCCACGAATACTGGGACTTTGCGATTCTCCGAGCCGCGCTCGAGCACAAATGCCAGATCACCGCTCTCGAACCGCTTGGCAACAGTCGCCGTCGAGCATCCGAGGATATCTGCAAACATCTCCGACACTCAACAGACGTTCCTGCGGTACTTTCCGCAGGTTTCTGGAGGTAGATAGACAACCTCCGGCAGATGCTCAATGATGCGCGCGTCGCCATCTCTGACTGTTCAGCGACTTTCTCTGCGGCGATCTGCCTGACAGCATCCGTGAGCACTTTCACGATGTCGAGCGTCGCTGCGTCAGCCGCTTTCCTCGGCATATCCTCACCTCCAGAAATAGACCGCCAGTATGGAGAACAGCATAACCGGTGCTGTCAGGCAGACGATCGTTATAACGAAGTCCCAGTCTATGACACCCCGCACATACTTCACCTCCTATCGGCATCCACGCCCCGCCATCCTTGCTATCTACCATGATTCGCCTCGTATCGACGGGACGTGACCTGCCATCATCAGCGCAGGGCGGTCATTCCTCGCGGACGGGCTTGCGCCCGTTTCTGGCTGTGTACAACATATTGTGTAAATACTTGATTTATCCAACTATATGTTGTAAAAATATCAACATAATTGGAAGAATATCCGCCACAATTCCTCTTTGCTCAGCTGCTATTGCCCCCCTTAGTTTTCCTCAGCTCTTCGACGGTGAACCTCCGCCTTCATTGAGCATTTTCCGAGAGAACGTATTCCGCCCAACGCCTATGATCTCTCCTGCCTCCTGATAGGTCAGCCCGTTGTATCTCAACTTCGCTCTGAGCAATGTGACATCCGCCATAGTTCTCCCCTTTATTTCATGACAGAAAGGATGCTGTTAAAATGGTCTACCTTATCATCCTTTACGACTTGAATCGCCCTGGACAAAACTACAATGGTCTATACCAAGCAATTAAAGCGCTAGGTCCGTTTGGTGGCATTATCTGGACTCGACTTGGCTTGTCAATACAAAGCTAAGCGCCAACCAGATAACGCAAAAAGCTCACAAAACACATGGATAAGAACGACCACCTTCTCGTGATAAAAACCACGAAAGAGTAGTAACGGTTGGCTCAACAAGAAAGCTTTGGGAGTGGATAAATCAACAGAGCTATGACAATCCATTTTAAATGCCATCTGGTCGGCAAAGAACCAACTCATCTCTTTTCTCATTTCCCAATGCGGATTCTTGACACTCTCCGACAAACGGAACGCTTCGCCGCCCTTCGACTTCAAACAGCAAGGCGGCGATTTCTTTTTGCCCTCGCCTTTGATGATGACCTCCATCCCTCACCTCTCTCTCTTGGTTGTTACGCTCCTTTCGCCGTGCTATACTGAACGGGAAAGGAAGTGCATACCATGTTTTATTTTCACAACGGCTCTAATCTGCCTAAACGGTCACATTCTCGCCTACGATGTCGATGAACTAGAGCATAAAGACCCCTTTTTGTTCCCAATGCGGAGCACCGACGATCTCAACTTGCCTCGTCTTGTGGAGCACCAATCAAAGGCTGTTATGTCGACGAACTCAAGATTTCTACCAGAATGAGCCCTTGTGAACCACTTCACTGTCACCAATGCGGAAAACCATTTCCGTGGATGCAAGCTGATCTTGATGAAACAGACTCACTGATTGCGATGTCCGATGACCTCACAGACGAGGAAAAGAACAAACTACACACGCTGTTTCCAAACCTGTTTACAGAAACCCCACACACTATTTCATCCGCCATCAATGCCGCCCGGCTTCTTGCAAAAATTATCCTCCTTGTTGAGAGACGCATTGAAAGCCAGCATGGAGTACCGCCTTTGTCTGACGGATTGTTCCCTGCGAGAGACCTGCGCTGCGATGGGCTTGTGATCCACAGATCAACATCACGCGGGCGAAGTTCCCGCGCAGGTTTCGCTGAGATGTGGGATGACGAGTGTATCGCGTTGTACAGTTCTTGAATGTCATGCGCTTCACATTCGGGCGCACGACATTCTCAAGCCACGAGGCGAGATAGTCCCGCAGTTTCACCTCTCAGATGATACCGATGCTGCTGGACTTCCAGTCGGCGTATGCCTCTACGCCCGCGTCAAATGCTTCATCCCCGTGGCAAAACCTCCTTCCTTCATGCGGCGCGGATGCTTCGAAATGTCGAAGCTGATAGGAATAGCTGCTGCCGCGCTTGCGTATGCGTATCTTGACATAAATAAAACCTCCTGAAATAGGGAGGCGAATCGCGGTAGATGTAAGCGCAATAGGGCATGATTCGCGCTCGTGTCTGCCGCTCACTGTGTTGGTAGCACCGGGCGGCTTTTTAATTTGTGTAATTTCGATATAATCAAAATAAAAGGGGCGCATCATTATGATTAAGAAGTTGCACTATGCAATTTCCAGAGTGTCCGTCTTTTTCTTATATGGGCACTGCTGGTCTGCTTTATCACTTTTTATTTGGTGGGTATTTCCTTTCTGCACTGAACAGGCTCATGCTTTCAGCCGGTGGGGGATAAGCTTGTTTTTACTCACTTGGTTGTTGTATACCAAAACGAGTTAGCATACTTTAATTTCACAGGAGGATGGTCAACGACCATCTTCTTTCTCTTGGTCGTAGGATCTTCAATCTGTAATCGCTCTATTATCGCTTGCATTTCTTTTTCACTATACTTTTTATTTTTATTTCTTCTATCCATAATTTTTGTAATGGCTCCAATCAATCCATTCGTCTTCATTTCTCGGTTTTGCGATCTTCTGAAAAATCGAACTTAACGCTACCACCAAATAATGCTACTGCAACTACAGAAATTATAGGCGACAAATGCGGGATCGCCGAGCAATTCAATACAGGCCAGCCGATTGAAATATCTGTCCTTGATTTTATGTTGGTAGAAAAATCGGTTACATCTATCGCCAGTTCTTTCAGCGAGTTCTTGTGCCATTGTTAGGATACACATATACACAGGGATATCCAAGGCATTTGGGGCTATCAGGAGTGCGGATAGATAATGTAAAATGAGCAGTATCGTTCTTGATATAAAGTGGATGGATTGCTCGTTCTATAAAATCGCTGTATGCATCGACTTGTGAAAGTGCCTGTTGGTTTCGGAAAAGTGTGCAGCTTTGGAATCAACGCGGTCTTTGGAGATTCCCTGTATCCAATGTGTTTTACGGCGCCTTGTATATAGGGCACTTCCCTTCAGCAATATCTTCTTCGTTAAGCTCTTGGTATGCTTCGTCATCTGTACTATATCCGAATGCAAAATGTGCAGATGCAGCGGATGGAATGATTACGATATCACCTTTATGGATTTCTTTACAAAAAGCGATAGACTTGATTTAATACACGAGTGGTTTGTGGATGTGCTCTTTCAACGTATCGATAAGCTGATCTGCACGCTTGTCTTCTGGAACACATGGGACATCTTCATGTCCTATGGCAACAAAATTATCCAAGAAAAACTCATCAAAGTAACTTCCAGCCTTGTGTGCGGATAAACCAATAATGACGGGTATCATCTACCTCTTGTACAGGTAGCCTGAGGTCAGCTAAGGTATCATACAATTTTTGGTTTTTGCCTCGTTCATAAAAATTCTCCCTTTCATCTTTCTATCTATAATTTCAGCCTTCTGTTGGCGCAGAGGGGGCGGTTTTATTGCTTGATTGTGTCATGGTATCCGTCGAATAGCGTTATTTTTCGCCGCATTTTAACCGTGTCGAATCACCAGTCGATCTCACTATGAGAAAACGGTTTCTCCGTTTCTGATACTCCCGCATGGCGAGGCGGTGAGCTTTCAGATCATCGTCTGTCGCGTGGTTATCTGCATCATTCGGTATGAAGTGCGTGCTACATTCATAAAGATGCTCTGGCGCGATATCTACGTCATCGCTCCAAATGACTGCATGCCGCATGCCGCCTTTGCTCGCAGGAAGAAAGGCAGGCTTTGAGCGGGGCAAAGATGGGCTTCTCAAGCAGGGACGGGCTATCATAAAATGAGCTGCGTGCGCCGCCGGTAAAGGTGATAAGCAGAGTGTAGTCCTCACGTGCGGTCACGTCCTCAACAATCCATACTAGGCTGTTTTCATCTCTTACTCTTTTCTTTTACGTGAGAGGGGAGTACGGCAGTGCGTAAAAATGATGGGGAGCCCGATCGCTGCTAAGGCGGTAGTTGTGCTAGTGAGTTTACTGCTATATCCGGCAGCCCTCCTGGTGTAAACGCTTTGATTCTTTGTCTCCTTCTTCAGCGCCGTTCTGAGTGCTTAATGTATCCTTCGAGACCAAAAGCCTTTTGCGTAAGCGTTTGAGATCGCCCGTATTTAGATTCCTGAGTTGTTTCCTTTGCTTGACGGTACAGTGTCTGCCATTTTGTCCAAATAATAGACTGTGTTTGCAGTTAAAAATGCCGTGGAGAGCAATAAATATAGGGACGAGTATAATAGAAACATCCTGCGGTCCCGTACGACGACGCACCGTAAGCTGATAATATTGGGATGGACGTACAGAGTATTGCGAGCAATGCAAGAAGCGAGGAACAATCCTCCTGTCCGGCGGCGGAGGCACAAACATAGTATTAGTTGAACCGCAGAAATCTATAAGTGATATTTATGATAAAATGATCCTCGTGAAATGCACACCACGAGAATCTAAAATAGTGAGAGAAAGTGTTGTTTGTAACTAGAGCTATATCCTCAACAGAAGGCATGGTGCTTTGGTTGATATGCAGAATGCTATTATCTTTTCTCCGCACTTTAAGCAAAACAAAGCACTCGCTAGTGTAGTTCATAAATCCGCATTTTCGATAAAACATACTGCTCCTTTTCAGGAGTGCGGACCAAGCTTCTAATCCGTCCGCTGATTCTGCAAGCGGTAGAGGATCGTTCCCTGAGAACATGCGAGCCTCGAGCTGATAGGTCTCTCAAATCTGCATTTCTGCTAGCTGTGCCGTGCGTCTCAGCACATAATGGTTGGATCGCCGTTCTCATCCGTTACAACGAACTTTGACCGCAACGGGCAAGTCCTTGCAAAATCCGTCCTCATACATCAGTAACTGCAGCAGTCTCAGCCCTCCTTCGCATCGACATCTCGGGCACAGCGGCGCACTTCCTCAATTGATTCCTTTGCTGAGACTCGCGCGCGACGCACCCAAAAAGAACTCTGATGTTTGGGTTCTCATACTGCCTATGATGAGAAACTGCTACCTCGGGCCGCCGTAGTAGGATGGGAATCATCAACATCCTCTCTGGCTGCTCCCCATCCCACGACGTAGGCAGGTGTGAGCAGGATATACCCGGCGTAGGTTCTATTCCTGTCCACAGGGATATTTGTGGACAATATCGTTCGTGCACTTATATAGCGTCTGCTTTGACACGAGTACACGCTTACTCACTTTTCGCTGGGTCAACCTCGGTCTAAGCGAAGGGCTTTTGGGACGCGCCCCTGATAGGAACCATTGGGCATGACAAGCCCCTCCTTTCTGAAAATAATATGTCATTTATATATTAACATAAATGACATAAAAGCAACAGTACTTTTGCAGAAGAAACGTCTTGACAGGTTACTGAGGTGTATACTGCAGTATCTTAGTTACTTTTGGAAAGGGGGATGTATAGATGATAAACATGACTCGGCTGGACTGATGGCAAAACATCGAATCTACACAGAGAAACGCAAAAAGGTCAAGGCATAACGGCGAAAGACATTCGCACCCAAGCTAGAGGGCGCTCTGGTTCTGATGAAACTCGAAACTCAAGCGATTGAGGAACTTGAGATTGAAGATCCCATATGTCCACTGCTAAAGTAGCTTTATAAGCTACCACCCGTGCAGAAACACTACATCTCAACGAGGCAAAAGGGAGGTAGGGATTGGAATTCGGAGAGAATCTATCGGCTTCAGAATGTGCGAGCAGTAACAAACGCCCCTGCGCGTTGCGTTCGTGCAGGGCGAGGGACGAAGGAGAGTCCATGTCGGGCTCGATGTGGCGTTTTTATCTGCCGGATGGTCGCCATATCGGCGAGATTCCGGCAGACGGTCAGCGATGACACGAAGCCTGCATAGGAGGTGAGGGGATGAGGTCGTTATTTGTCCACACTGTGGGGCAAAATGGTACGATGCGAAATTTCTGCCTTACGGTGAAAGCGGTAAGTTGGGTTGAGGTCTGTGATTGTTGGGTAAGAAGAAAGCCCACAACTGGTGGGAGAGATGAGCGCCCTGGTATTCGTCTGCACTGATTGGAGCTTTTGAGCCACGATCCCAGAAAACTTTTAGTGTGTTTATGACAATCTTGTCTCCGACATCATTTCAAATGCGTCTCTCAACAAGGGGGATAATTTTGCAAGAAGCCGGGCGGCATTGATGGCGGACAGTAGTGTGTGGGTTTTCGTAAACAGGTCACAGCGTGTAGTTTGTTCTTTTCCTCGTCTGTGAGGTCACTCGGACATCGCAATCAGTGAGTCTGTTCATCAAGATCAGCTTGCACCACGGAAATGGTTTTCCGCATTGGTGACAGTGAAGTGGTTCATAAGGGCCTCATTCCCAGAAATCTTGAGTTCGTCGACAACAGCTCTTTGATTGCGCTCCACAAGACGGGCAAGTTGAGATCGTCGAGAGCCCGCATTGGGAAAACAAAAGGGCGTCTTTATGCTCCAGTTCATCGACATCGTAGGCGAGAAATGTGACCGTTTAGGCAAGATTAGAGCCGTTGTGAAATAAAACATGGTATGCAATTTCCTTTCCCGTTCAGTATAGCACGGCGAAGAGGAGCGTAGCAACCAAGAGAGGAGGTGAGGGATGGAGGCTACATCAAAGGCGAGGCAGAAATCGCCGCCTTGCTGTTTGAAGTCGAAGGGCGGCGAAGCGTTCCGTTTGTCGGAGAGTGTCAAGAATCCGCATTGGGAAAATGAGAAAGATGAGTTGGTTCTTTTGCCGACCAGATGGCATTTTAAAATGGATTGTCATAGCTCTGTTGATTTATCCTACTCCCCAAGCTTTCTTGAGCCAACCGTTATACTTTTCGTGGCTTTTTGATCACGAGAAGGTGGTCGTTCTTATCCATGTGTTTTGTGAGCTTTTGCGTTATCTGCTGGCGCTAGCTTTGTATTGACAAGCCAAGTCGAGTCCAGATAGTGCCACCAAACGGAGCCTCAGCGCTAATTGCTTGGTATAGACCATTGTAGTTTTGTCCAGGGCGATCTAAGTCGTAAGTGATAGGGTAAGACCATCTTTAACAGCATCCTTCTGCTCGTGAAACAAGGGGAGAACTATGGCGGACATGGCAGCTGCTCAAGGCGAAGTTGAGATACAACGCGCTGACCTATCAGGAGGCAGGAGACTATCAGGTGCTGGGCGAGATACGTCTCCTTGGAAAAATGCTCTAATGAAGGCGGAGGTCTACTCGTCGAAGAGCTGAGGAAACTATAGGGGGCAATGCAAATGAGCAAAAGAGGAATTGTGGCGATATTCTTCCAATTATGCTGAGATATTTTACAACATATAGTTGATAAATCAAGCATTTACACAATATGTTGTATAGCTGAAATGGGCGTAAGCCTCCGTCCGCAGGGAAAGTGACCGCCCTGCGCTGATGATGGCAGGTCACGTCCCGTCGATACGAGGCGAATCGCGGTAGATAGCAAGTGATGGCGCGTGGATGCCGATAGGAGGTGAAGTGGCGTGCGGGCGTGTCACGGACTGGGACTTCGTTATAACGATCGCGTCCGCCTGACAGCACCGGTTATGCTAGTTCTCCATACCGGCGGTCTATTTCTGAGGTGAGGATATGCTGAGGAAAGCGGCTGACGCGCTGACGCCTGACATCGAAAGTGCTCACGGACGCTGCTCGAGCGAATCGCCGCAGAGAAAGTCGCCGAACAGTCAGGAGATGGCGACGCAGCCATCATTGAGCATCTGCCGGAGGTTGTCTATTCATCTTCCGAAACCTGCGGGAAGTACCGCAGGAACGTCTGTTGAGTGTCGGAGATGCTGCAGATACTCGGATGCTGACGGCGACTGCTGCCAAGCGGTTCGAGAGCGGTGATCTGGCATTTGTGCCTGAGCGCGGCTCGGAGAATCGCAAGCCTCGTATTCGTGGGTTGTGAGTATATCCACAGTCTTCCGCGCTATACGGGGAAACTGAAAGAGAGAAAGGAGGTCAACATGCGTGAGTTTTGGAAAGCTGTCATCATCGGCGGTGCACTTTTTGCGGTCGTAGCGCCTGTTCTGGGGCGTACCCCTGGGGTGATGGTGCCGGCCTGTCGTGAGGAGGTCTATACCGTCCGTCCGGGCGGATACCATCTGGGGCATCGCAGACATACGTCGCGAAGAATACGGGAACGCGCCGGTACATCCTTGAGCAAGGCGGGATGGAGGAGCTCAATCTTGCCGACTGATCGTACGGGCGCTGATACATCCAGGGAGAGTTGAAGGTGACGTATTGGGTGAAGGAGGAGACAAAATGAAAAAGGAAATGAAACTGGCAGAATGGGAAGAAGCTGCCTTTGAAATGCTGGGTGGCTCCATGATGGGACGGCGAGTTTGTCGAGGTGTCCCGAGTGCTGACCTCTGCGCAGCTAACATCGGCGACATGTGGAGGCATCGCGACACCTGGTAACTGCGGCCGCGCTTCGACGAGGAGTCTGCAGAAGCTGTATATCGACGGGACGTGGATGCGGCAGTCCTGTTCCGTAACTCGGGGGCACGACGGATAGCCCGAACCCGAACATTGGGAGAATGCCCTCAAGCTCATCTGGTATGAGTTTGCGTGAAGGAGGAGCAGGAATGACGAAGTGGCAGACACGGCGCGAGCTTGTGACAAAAGAATCTCGCCTATGTGGCGAGTGTTCCAAGCACTGCGACTGACGTGGAGGAACTGGATATCCGCCTCACGACACACTGGGATGAGGCACTCGCGGGGCGCGGGAGCGCAATGCGAAGATGGAGGAGACAGAATGAAGAGCGAGTGGAAGATCCGCAGCCAGTATCTTGGCGGCAAGAAGATCTTTCAGGTGTACCGCCTGAAGGATATGGACGAAGACGACCAACCGGCAACCGCACGTACGCAGGTGCGGGAAGCGAGACAGCTGAGGCGGTGGAACTATGGAGAAACTGAACAAGGAGGAGGCAGAAGAAAAGCGCCTGAGGCGGCGGCTACCGCTCAAGGCGCAAGGTAATAGGAAGCTATCCGTGAGCATGTCACGGATGAGGAGGAATACACATGAGATGCAGGGTAAAATTTCGTATTGAGGGGGTTGTCGAGGTAACAGCCTCATCTGAGGAGGAGGCAGAGGAGATCGTCGAGGATATGGAGCGTGGCGATCTGTTCAAGGTGTTTGACTTCGATGAGCAGGGATCTCGGCCGCAGCGTATGAGATGAGTGAGGAGGGTAGAGATGGCAAAACCTACAGACCGTCGCTGAAAATGGAGGACGAACAGAAGTCGGCCTGAGGCCCGACGCGCAGGAATTGGCGGCAGCGATGCTGCCGTCATGTTGGTCTCAACCGCTGAAGTCGCCCTTCCAGCTCTGGCTTGAAAAGACGGGCAGGGTAGAGCCGAAAGACCCCAGCGGCAACGAGGCGTCCACTGGGGTAAGGTGCCCGAGGAGGTGGTTGCCAACCGCTTCCGCGAGCTGACTGGAAGAAGGTGCGCTGGCGGTCTTCTGCAGATGGATCGACTACCCCACATCCTCGCAAGTGCTGACCGCATGGTCAAGTCGGTGAGAACGCAGGACTTGAGTGCAAGACCCGCAACGGCTTCTGGCAAAGGAGGGAGGATCGACGAAGTCCCCACTTACTATGGCATGCCAGCATTACATGATGGTCACGGGCTGCGAGCGGTGGTACATCGCTGTTCTGATCGGCGGGAATAGGTTCGTGGAAGGAGATCCCACGCAATGACAAAGAGATTGATCTCCCGTTCCAAGCAGAGACTGAGTTCGGCATAAGGCAGGAGGGTACGCGCCAGAGGTGGACGAAGCGAGAGCCGTAAGTGATGCCCGTCGAGAGTTTCAGGGCGGCATCGCTGAGCCGTTAACGCTCCAGGGCATGGCAGGGGGACTACTGAGAAACCTGTAAAATCGAGGATGCGAAAATGACCCTGAAAACAACAGCGAGTTCTATAAGAATCAGCCCGCAAGATGATGGGGAGCTACGAGCTCGATACGGTGGGAGATTACAAAGTCCTCTGCGAAGGCTAGCAGGCGGGCAGCACCATCGACAGTAAGGCACCCAAAGAAAAGGAGCCGAAATCTACGCCGAGCATGCTGGTGGGTGTCGACCTGAGTACTGCGGATCAGCTGATAAGGAGAAGGGAGAAATCTATCATGGCAAGTGTAAAAGGCGGCGCAAATCCAGAAAAGCGCAGGAACAGCAGATGCAGCAGGGCACAACAACAGCGTACCATCAAAGACTTGATCGTATTCAATGGAGGGGCAGATCGCGAGCACTGCCCTCCGTCCTTACCCCGAACGATTCACCCGAATGCGGTGCCCACAGCCCTCAGCACGAATCCGACACTGCGCGAGTGTACGCCGGCCGCCTTCTCGGAGCGATGATGCAGGCGGCAGCTGGGCGTTGAGCCGAACACACCGCTCGGACAGGCGTATCTTATCCCGTATAAAAAACCACGGACAATGGAGTGCCAATTCCAGCCTGGTTACAAGGGACTTCTCGATCTCGCGTACCGCAGCGGGGAAGTCACCATCATTCAGGCGCACGAAGTCTACGAGAACGATGAGTTTGCGTACGAGTTTGGGGCTTGAGCCGAAGCTGAAAGACATCCCAACAATAGGAGAGCGCGGAGCCGTTACGCACTACTACGCCATGTTCAAGACTAAGAGCGGCGGCTATGGCTCTACAGTCACGCGGGACGCGACGAGGTGGAGGAGTTCGCGAAGAAGTCACAGCCAGGCATACAAGAAGGGGCTATGCAGCACCCGTGGCCTGCACGAATTTTGACGAAATGGCGAAAAAGACTCGTCCTCAAGGCATGCCCTCAAATATGCACCTGATCAAAACTAGAGTTCGTACGTACGCTGAGCGCGGATGAGACCATCAAGACATCGATCGCGGCGACATGTGTCTGGCGAGGGTGACGAGACGGACGGCATCGAGGCAGAGACAGCTGCCGCCAGTCGAGGACACACCACTGAGGATGCGCCGAAGCAGAACAAGTTTATGAGTGCAAAAGGATGTTCTGGATAGTGTTGACCCGGAGACGGGCGAGATCAAATGATTCTTGGTTGGCAGCGTTGTCGGGGAGACGGCCAGAGGTATTAATATCTTTGTCCCTTCCCGGAGCGCGCAGATAAGCTCTGCGAGTCATGCCGCGCGTCGGCGTGAGTTTGTCGATAAACGTCGCATCAGTGCACAGCAGCGTAAGAAAGTTTATGTCCTGATTCTCACATCTGCCGCGTGGTGGGTGATACCCACCGGAAGCAATGAAGGAGATGCTGAAAGCCTGATGTTTGTCGGTGAGGCTGAGACGTTGAGGAAGATCATTCCCTATCGGACTGCGACATGACGACCGCAAGGCCGTTTATCACCCTACTTGATTGACTTCGCATCCTCCACGGTGCTGATGCAGGAGAGCCGCTGCATCAGCTCAGAGACATCCCGCGCCAGTGTGGGCGGTCTCATGAATAAGCGCTGCGCTGTCGCGGCAGGAAAGCGGAGCTGCACGACGTCGATGTGGTCGGAATGGGGGCGCAACTGCAAGGAGATATGCCACATCGGGATGCGGGCACCGCCTTTGCAGGGAGCACCACGGAGATTCGCGTCGCGCAGGAGGATTTTTACGGCGGTACATCCTTGAACCTGCAGATTGATGAGCGGATCGGTGATGTGTAGCGGTCCATGGAGAAGGCAGGGCATTGAAACGATGTAGTGCCGAGAAAGAGATTCACGGATATGCCTGGGAATTTTGCGGCGTAGATTTTAGAGTAAAGAGAAAGCACATCTTTGTGAAAGTTCAGCATACAGATTCCAAAGGAGATTAAGTCAGCAAAATACGTTTCTTCAAATGCGATTGGGGATCCTGAATGCAATTACGCAAACAACTATCCGGAAAACATCACTATCCAGATGAGCGATGGGAAGAGAGTCGATTGGTGCAAATGAGATGGGAGGTGAGGACTTTGTTTGTGGTCAATGATTTGAGCGGTTGACGGAATACGGGTTTAAAGCCCGTAGTGAAAATAATCCAAAGGACTGGGACGACGTACAAAAAGCGTACTCGATATCGAGTGCATATCGATCGCGGGTTGCCCGCAACTTATCGTGAATCCGTATCAGGGCACGCATGAGAATGAGCTTTTCGTCCAAATGCATCGCAGGATCGATATGCATGCACATCAAAGGTGAGTTTCTGCTGGATCTGTCGTTCGAGGGAGATCGCGTAGTTCAGATGCGTGATGGTGTTGTGGATTGTTGAAAGCACCCTTCCTAGAGAGGAGAGGTGATGGTATGGACTATATTAGGCAGCCTAACGCATTTAGTAATCTGAGCGCTGGAATACTCAGCTCCAACGAAGTGAATGTTTACCTTAGACTGTTTTGGTGGAACAATCGTTGCTGTTGGACGGAGTGTCCGAGACGACCGATTCGAGATTGCAGATTGAGACTGAATAGTCTCCCCGAATACCATCCGAGCAATTCGAACCCCTGCGTCAGAAAGGCCTATCGACTTCATTCCGCAAGCGGAGAAGTCCGACGAAGTATAAGATCATCGATTTATCTCAGGAGTCAGAATGGTTACTGCCAAGTTTTACATCAACCATTACATAAAAGACTGATATAAACACTGACATAAAGACTGACATAAAACTCGATATAAATGCTGATAAAACTGATAGCACATATAAAACAGTAAACAAACGGAAACTAAAACCAAAAGAAAAGGAAAGAGCAGGCATGCAGCCTTTTCCTTGATTCCTACACGAAATGCGCAACCCTCAGAAGCATGAAGGGTTCGTGTGAGATGCGCAAGAAGACAAAGCACCGCTGACGGACACGCCCCATCTCCGCTACTCGAAGAAGCTGGACGGATTAGCACAGTGACGCGGGAGAAGGTGGAGATCGTCAATCAGTCGATCATGAACAACTGGAAAGGGGTTTCTCCCACTGAAACAGGAGGTGAGAGCAACATGGAGCAGGCAGGAACGAGTAGCCGCGCGGCCTTTGAAGAACGGTATCCGATTTCGCCGAAGCCAGACCGCGACTGCCATCCCTCCCGTGGAAGCCATGACTTCCGGGCGGAGGAGACCAGGCGGTACCGGGATGAGATCGTGACATTGAGCGTGCGCAGCGAAACGGTGCAAGGGATGCGCAGGACAGGTTCCGTGCGCGAGCCCTCCTCAGGGCATGACTCCTTGAAGTCGTCGAAGTCCGTGACGGGCGATTCTGCTACGCCTCAGTGCGGCGCCGCGCATTACGAGCGCAAACCGTTGTTTGGCACGTCTGCGCATCTCGCGCGCTTGGTTTCGCCCGCGCCCTAGGGCATACAGTATGAGACACGCTCCGCGGGATTACATCGCCGCGTCACGGGCGAAATAAAGACGCCGCCGATGCGTGGCACACATGATGGTCGCGGACTTTAGAGACTGGCAAGGCTGTCTCCACGGCGTGAGAAAGGCACGCAAGACAAAGCTTGCGGCGACTCATCGCCAACGAGCGGGCGAGGACGAATGGGCATCCCGCACTTTTCGCCCCGCAGCCGATCTCATGGCAGATATCCGCAGATCGTCCAAGGACGAGACGACTCTCGAGGCGGTACAGGTGGTGAAGAATGCGCTGCTCGTACCGGACGATCTCGGCGCGAGGAAGATGACGGAGGGGTGGGCGAACAGCTCTTTTGCATCGTCAACACAGGTACAACGAACGCGCCTCGCGACCGCTGTCACCAGCAACTACAGCCCGACGCAGGTCACGTACATGCATGTCGGACGGTGGACGGGCGCGGGAACGATCACGTGACGAGGCAGGGCACGATTGCGTCGCGCGTACCTGGCGGATGCCAGTGGAGCGGCAGAGCTGGCAGGCGCCGACTGGCGCAGCGAGAGGGAGCGTGTTGAGATGGATTTGAAAATGGATAGCGCAGATGGCAGAAAAGAATAAATGAACTGAAGAGGAGAACAAGCGCTTTGAAAGGCTTGTTGGAAAGAGCAAGATAACAAGCAGCTCGATATGACAAAAGCCGCAGCCTGTGCATGAAATTCGAGGATGCAGTAATAGTTAAGGGTCGCGAAGCTGGAGGAGACGAACGATGTCATCAAGAGACGCCGGAGTATCGTACGTTATTTGAGAACGGATATAGCGCAGAATACCCTGATAGGGCAAGCGGCGAAAGATCGCACCAGCGCTTGAACTCACGGATGTCATCCATGCGTCGTCTCCTGGCTTAATGCGATGGGCCATGACGAGGATGAGCGCGGGCGAACTGCATCGGCGCGTAAAACGAGAAGAACAAGGAGCGCGGTACTTGAGGAGGCGGCGAGATGGAACAGCCGACAAAAAGGGCAGCTTGAATACGCAAAAATACCCTGCGTGAACTCGGGTATGATCTTGAGGATTATCCGGTGGAGGATATGAGCAAAACAGCAGGTATCGGAGCTGATCTGACGAACTGAGGGATGAACTATACGGACAAGGGGGTGCGGGTATGGGACGAATACACGCCCCTGCAAGAGAAGTCCGACCCGATGGCGCGGGAGGCAATCGGAATGATGCGTCCCTGCGTACGCAGCGCAGGAAGCCGAACAAGTACACGCACGCAAGACAACGGTCTGCGGGACGCACGTTTTGACAGCAAGCGGGAGGCGGAGTGGTAGGCGATGCTCCGCGAGAAACTAGACAGCAGCTGGAAGACTCAGCATCTTGAGTGTCAGCCGACGTACACCTTGCTTGAGGGCTTTCATGGACAATCAAGGCAAGCTGCAGAAGCCGATCACTACACGCCGGATTTTCTCCCTGTCGAGTATGACGATGGTCGGCGGAGGATAGAGGTGCAAGGGTCAAGACGCGGGACCATCTGCTGAGAAAAAGCTGTTTCCTGCACATGATGCAGGGAGACGGATATTGTATTTCGGGAGGTGCGGTAGTGGAGCTGATCGTCGATAACTTTGCGGGCGGCGGCGGCGCGTCAACAGGAATCGAGCTTGCAACAGGGCGAAGCGTGGATATTGCAATCAATCACGATCCTGCGGCGATTGCAATGCATCGCGCCAATCATCCGACCTCGAAGCATTACTGCGAAAACGTCTGGGACGTTGACCCCGTGGAGGCGTGCGCAGGTCATCCCGTTGGTCTTGCATGGTTTTTCACCGGACTGCAAGCACTTTTTCAAAGGCTAAAGGCGGAAAGCCTGTCGAAAAGGCGATTCGCGGGCTTGCATGGGTGGCAATTCGTTGGCAAAACTCGTGCGGCTGCGCGTAATCATCCTCGAGAATGTCGAGGAGTTTTACCACGTGGGGCCGCCTTCGACAATCGACCTGACCCGAAGCGCAAGGGCAGACGTTCCGGCGCTTCGTCCATGCCCTCAAACGCTATGGGTACCGCGTCGAATGGAATGAGCTTAGGGCGTGTGACTACGGAGCACCGACCATCCGCAAAGCGGTCTCATCGCGCGGTGTGACGGTTTGCCAATCGTCTGGCCTGAGCCGACGCATGGAGACCCGTCAACGCTCTTTGTGGCGAGCGGCATTCTCCATCCGTGGCGGACAGCGGCAGAGATCATCGACTGATCAATCCCATGCGCGAGCATCTGTGACTCGTAAAGAAGAAGCCGCCTGGAGAATACGATGCGCGGACTGCACGCGGTCTCAAGAAATTCAGCGTTTCGAGAATCCGGTACGCTATATCGTGGATGATCAGCATTGCGCCACCGTTCCTGACAGGCATCGCTACGGAGCAGACGGATAAGACGTGCGGGGACAGAGTAGATCAAGTCCGCTCATGACGGCGGATGCGTCCAATCGGTACGGACTTGTGACGGCACCCTGATTAAGTATTACGGGCAAGGGAGAGGGACAATCTCGGAGAGCCGCTCAGCATACATCACGACAAAAAGACCGATTCTGGTCTTGTCGCTGCTGCTGGTGGCAGGCGTGACCAACTGTGGCTATCGGATGTGGACGCTCACGCCGCGCAGCTGTTCCGGGCGCAGATCTAGAGGACTGCACTCATTGACCGCGACGGCAGACGGCAAGCGCTATCCAAAGTCAGCGCAGGTGCACGATGCGCACGCAGTCCCGCCTGCTGTTTTGCGGAGGCCTTTGGTACGAGCGAATTTCACCGGAGATGTAAAGCGACACAGGAAGAAACACGAGAGTGCATAAGGAGGTGCGTGATGGCGTACGAGGCGGACGGGCTGGCGATGCCGCTGCGGTGTACTCAAGACCGCAGGGTTAATCGGCGGTGGAGGTGGAAACGCTATGCGAGTCATGTTGGAGGTGTGTACGATAAATGCAGGAATGATGTCGTCGAGCGACACAGATCTTTGGGAAACCCCGCAGGATCTGATGAGCTGGCTAGAATTTGAGTTCGATCTGGACGTTTTGCATTGCCTGAGAACGCCACGCGAGCGGTACCAGACCGAAAGACGACGGTCTTTTGACGAGAGGTGGAGGGCGTCTGAGCTACGTAAGAATCCGCCATATGGGCGCAGATCGGGCGATGCGTGGAGAAAGTGGCGCGATGCGGGGCGTGCAGGAAGGGCGACGGTTGTATGCCTCCTGCCGTCGCGCGAACGGATACAAAATGGTTTTCAAGACTACTGCCTGAAACCACGGATATTCGATTTGTGCGGCAGATTGAAATTGGAGGAGCGAAAAACAGTGCGCCTTTTCTGAGTGTCGTAGTCGTGTTTTCTCGGGAGAAAATAAAATGGGGATATCTGGATACTTATCTACGTAAAATTGTGATGAAGGAGTGAGACCATGGAGTAAGATATCGTTATATTCATTTTCGGGATGATGTGCGTATCGTAAAAGGATTCATGGAGTGTTGAGGGCAACTTTGCAGATGCGGAGAGAGCGTTATTCGGCAGATGAGGAAAGGTGCATATAGGTGAAGACGAAGAGCATGTACCGGCCGTCCGTATGACCAAGTATTATAAAAATCTGCAATGTGCAGTGAATATTGCGTGTACCGGCTACTACGGGGAAATGATGACGAGGCCGCTTCCGGATGAAGCACGAGAGTTTTTCGTACGACGCACTGACAGATGCACTTGTGAAATGGGCTGGAGGAGCATGGGATAAAAAGTTGGATTCATGTTCCGACAGGGAGATGTCCTGTATGATCTGCGGACAGGTAAAACCGGTAGAGGAGGAATCAAAATGAATCACTGGGTAGGAATCGGACGGCCCACGCGAGACCTGATGAAGTACGACACGCAGAGCGGGAAGGACTTACGCCTCGTTTACGCTTCGCGATTAACAGGCGTAAGGCGGGGACGGAAATCCGCAGGCGGATTTTATCGTGCGTGGCGTGGGAAAAGACAGCTGAGGTAATCAGTCAGTACTGCACGAAGCGGGGCAGAAGATTGCCGTCGAGGGACACATCCAGACGCGCAGCTATGACGCCAACGATGGAACGAAAACGCTGTGACGGAGGTCGTCGTTCAGAGCATGGAGTTCTGTGACAGCGCGGGTGGCGGGCAAGCACTACAAACGGAGGAGCATACGCAGGGACGCCCGTACCCGATGATGACATTCCGTTTTGAGGAGGGCTAACCTTGCTTGAGAACGACGCAGCCTTGCAGATGGCAGATGAGATTAGGAAGGACCGCAAACAGGCAGAATCGATGCTCACGGAACCATGCGGAGGAGCTGGAAAACCCTACCGCCTGAAGCGTGAAGGTATGTGAGAGCGGAACACTGCAGCAGGGGCGGTGGTGGAATCTGCCGGGGCGTCCGACGGAGGCAGAGGCGTTGCGTGGCGTCAAGTTCGACGAGACGTATCCCGCGGCTATACGTGGCTGCGTGCAGTGGAGTTTCGTGAGGCGCGGATGTCAGAGCGCAAGAAGATATTCCTGGATGCGCGGCGTAGGCATCACGCGATAAGACAGGCAGAGGGCGCAGAGCATGGTTGCACGCACGCAGATGATATACTGTGAGGCGATGCGTGAGCGATTCCTCAACTCGGAGTTTCTTCGTCTGGCTGAGGCTGCTTAAGGGGATATGTGGCGATATATCATTGACCGTGTTGTCGAGGCATATCTAAAATTTCGAGCGAAAATAAAATTAAATAGATACGCGTCCTATAAACGCTTTTTGGTGCTAAAATGCTATTGTGGATAGTTTGGGATAACCCTCACCACTGATCTCTCCTCCTATATCTCACGGAATGGCCGTCTCAATCGAGGCGGCTTTTTCTCGTTGGGTGGCAGACAGGGAGAATTTGTTTGCATGAGGAAGGTGGCGATGATGCAGCTGATTACAGGAAAAATTTCTGTATGGAATTTGTACGGTGTGGAAATGCCACCGAAGCCTACAAACACGCGGGATACAAGCCTCGGTCAGATAAGGTTGCGGGGACGGCACTAAGATTGTTGGAAATGTTGGTATTCAGAAACGTATTGAGGAGCTGCGCCGCGAAATGGATCTGCACTAAGATCATGGACGCAGCATGAACGTCGCGAACTACTCACGCAATTCGCCCGTGATGAGGAGACAGGAAAAAGGCACGACGTACTCAAAGCAATGGATTTGCTCAACAAGATGGATGGTATCTATATCAACAAGACGCAGGTGAGTGGCACAGATGGTGCGACCATCTGACCTTCCGATGGGAGGTAAGGATGGCTGAGATTGTCATACCGTATACGCCGCGCCCGATCTGGAGGACACGATACATCCTGCGCTCTCTGCAGAATCGTTTCGCGGTGCTTGTGTGTCACCGTCGTTTTGGCAAGACGGTCGGCACGGTCAACGAGATGATTAAAAAGGCGATACTCAACGACAAAGAAAGGCACCTGTATATGCCTACGTTGCACCATACCGCAATCAGGCGAAAAGCGTGTGGCATGGGAGTATCTCAAGTACTCATACCAATCCAATCCCCGAAAGTCGCAAGGTGAATGAATCGGAGCTTTATATCGAGCTGCCGTCGCGAGACGTCGCGACGCTCGACCCGGTGCGCGTCTCTATATCATCGGCGCAGATCATCCCGATGCGCTGCGCGGTATCTATCTCGACGGTGTAATCCTCGACGAGTACGCGGATATCAAGCCGAGCTCTGGGCGGTGTTATCCGTCCTGCGCTTTGCAGACCGCGAAGGGTGGGCGGTATTCATCGAACGCCGAAGGACAGAAAACCAGTTTCTACGAGATGTACCAACACGCGGAGAAAATCGACGGTTGGTACTCCTGCATTTACCGGGCGGATGAGACGGGCGTGCTTCCCTGCCGAAGAACTGAAAGGATATGCAGGCGCAGATGACAGAGATGGAGATTCCGGCAGGAGCTCCTATGTGACTTCACCGCCCCTGCATCTGATGTGGTTATCCTGATTGATCTTGTCACGGCCGCCGCAAACAGGCTGCTCAAGGACGATGATGTGCTCGGACAGCCCGTCGATCCTCGGCGTGGATGTGGCGCGGTTCGGCGATGATCAGGACTGTTCTGTATCCGCCAAGGCCTTTGGCTCAAAGAGGTGCGCATGTTCGGGGCTCTCCACGATGGAGACTGCAAGCCGTGTGATTGACTGTATCAATCAGCATCATCCGCATGCGACATTTATCGATGCTGGTGCGATGGGTGCAGGTGTGATTGATCGTCTGCGGCAGCCTGCGCTATCAGGTGTCGGAGGTCAACTTCGGCGAGATGGCGATGGATGCGCGCGCGTTGTGCCAATATCCGCGCGGGAGATGTATTTCAAAGTGCCGCGATTGGCTTGAGGCGGGCGGCGCAATCCCGCAGCATGCAGAGCTCAAGACGGAGCTATCCACGATTGAGTACAAGTTCAACCCGACAGGGGCGAATCATCCTAGAGCCCAAAGACAAGCTTAAGGAACGGACGGGGAAAAAGCCCTGACCTTGCCGATGGGTTTGTCTTGACGTTCGCTCGGCCGGTATATGTTCCAACCGCGGGATGGACGGAAGAAGATACTCGCTGCAATACGGACTATGATCCTTTTGAAGCAATGTGAAAAACAAAACTTCACGTTGGCTTTTTATTGCCGTGAAAGGAGGTGATCCTATGTGTACAGGGAGGAAGCGGTGGCGGTGCGTCCCATGCGCCGCCGTCGCGAAGGTGAGACCCAGCACCGACAGCCGTGCAGTCCTCGGATATTGGCTCCGGTGACAGCGCAGCAAAGGCACAGAGAAGCGCAGACACGGGCGCGCATCGACAATGCTCAGTGACGACCGTGGGACGATTCTCGGTGCGCTCGCAAATGGCGGCGGACGCAATACCCTCGGATAAGGAGAAGCTATGCAGGGAACAGAAACATGCAGCTCGCCCTACCCCGCTCATTCGTGCGAGTGATCTGGCCGCGCGTATTGAGCTCAATCGAAAAACCAATCGAGCAGACCGTTCGACAGCTCATCGAAGCGTCATACCTGACGAAGCGATGGAAAGCGATCCGCGATTATCAGCTTTCGTATGTCGGCGCATTTGACGGTGTGGATGATGAAACGAATGGCGGCAACCGCAAAGATACAAACGTCTGAGCATAACTGCGCATGGGACAGCAATCGGATCTTTGCGGCGGGCGTTACTGGGCGGCCTCACACCGCCTTCGCGCAAGTGGTTCAGCTCGACTTTGCGAATACCGAGCTCGGGACAATTTCTGACCTCGGGAAAACTTTCGACGAACGCATCGACATCTTGGCGGACGTGCTCGAAAAAGAGCAATGACACGGCTGTCCATAGCTGTTACCTCGAACTCGCTTTTGGGCAAACGCACCGCTCGGTATCTTTCCAGATCATCGAGTATGGCGTCCATTTCGTCCTGTATCCCATTGGAAGCTATGCCATGGAGAATGGTCCCGACGGCACCGTGCAGACATTCTCCCCGCCGATATAAGATGAGCGCTGCGCAGCTCGTGGATAAATTTTGGTATGGAGAACGTGCCGGAGAACATCCGCAACGGTCACGAACGGTCCCGGCATCAAGGCAGATCATACGGTCATAGGTATGTCGGTGCCAATCGGGCACCATGACCCACAAAAGATTGGCAGTTTCATTTGTCCCTATATTTCCGTGTACTACCTCGAAGGTAGTGCGGGAGGATGAATATCTTCATGTGGGCGGCTTCCACGAATGGCCCGTGCCCGTGGCGCGTGCCTCATCACAGGCAATGAGAGCTATGGAAAGGGACCCGGATGGGTTCGCTGAGGGTGATGCGAAAATCCTGCATCGCTTGAAAAGGACAAGCTGACCATGGTCGAGCTGGTGTGAAACCGCCTGTTTGTGGCGGACGCTGCGCTCGGTGTTAGGGGAATTCAACCTCGTCCCGGCCGGCAAGACGTTCGTGCAGCAAAAAGATGCGGTAACGCCGCTCTTCCAGGTGCAGAGGGCAACCTTGACCATCTGCGGTGAAGTCGTCGCAGATGTAACGACACGTATCAAACGCGCTTATAGTGCTGATCTTTTCGCTGATGCCTCGATCAGCAGGAGAAGTCCATGACCGCAGGGGAAGTGCTTGAGGCGTACACAGGAAAAGATGAACATCCTCGGCCCCGTCGTGCAGCGGATGCAGTTTGAATTCCTCGGGCGCATCATCGAGACGCGTGTATAACATCCCTGACTGAGCGCACATGTTCCCGGAGCCGGAGGATGGAGAGATGGCAGAGATTCTGCGCGATCAGGAACTCAAGATTGAGTACATCAGTCCGCTCCTGCACAGGCGCAGAAGATGAGCGGTCTTGTCAACGATGAGCAGGGAGTTTGCCTTCCTTGCGCAGATTGCACAGTTCAATCAGGACATCCTCGATAAGATGAACTGGAATGAGACCATCGACCGCTGCTTTGATATGCTCGGCGCACCTGGCGGCAGTCAAACGCACGTGGATGACGAGTATGAGGGCGATTCAGCAGCAAAAGCAGGAGATGGCGCAGAAGCGGCAACAGATGCAGGAGGTAGCCGCAATGGCACAGATGGCGGCACCTGCGGCACGAGGCGGCAAGAACGCCACGAGGCAGCGCAGGGATGGGAATCCAGCTCTGCAGCAGCTCTTTGGGATGACACAGGTCTGATCGGAGGCGTGAATGGAATACAGAACAGAGCGCAGCGGATAAGCTGCGGAATATCGCAAATGGAAAGATCGCGGTCAAAGACAAGGAGGCACTCCTCTACATGCTCAAAAGAGCCGGAGGGCGCTGGTTCCTTATGCGGCTCTTTGAGCGTTGTCATCTCATCAGCGATGCGCCATTTCCCGGAAGACAACGTGCATCGCCTTCTCATCATGGAGGGCGAGCGGCGCGTAGGGCTCCACATCAAGAATCTCGTCACCGATGATCTTGATTCACTCGCTGCAAAAACAGCAGGCAGAGAGTGAGTATTACTCGTTCATGAATGAGTTGGAAAACCTCATTCGTGCGGCAGAAAGGAGGCAGAAAATGAAAAAGGAATCGGTCTTTGATCTGCGAGATTTGCAGGAGACGGCACAGACAGTGCGCAGCGATGGCGCAGCAGGTACTGGATACGCCGCCTGACGCAGATGATACAGGGGAGAAGGAGGAAAGGAGATCCCTGAAAACAACGCGAGGCGGCGATGGCGGAAAGCCCGGCGGTGATACCATTCTCGGCGGTGACGGCAAGAATGATCCTGCAAAACCTGCAGGTGTTCCCGATACCTATGACTTCAAGGATGTTGTCCCTGGAGGGTATGGACTATGACGAAGCATCAGCTGCCCGCGTTCTCGGAGGTGGCAAAGAGAGGCAGGAGCTCTCTCAGGAGCAGGCAAGTGCGATTGCCGCCTGTAGGCTACTGCAGTACATGCGAGCAGGGCGCAGATGCTGCTTTGAAGGCAGTCTATGACACGCAGGTGGCGCTGGGCTGATGAAGCACGCACGCAGCTCGGCGGGGAGTTTGATGCGACCGTTGCAAAGGCGGCTCGCCGCACGGATACACTGCCGCGAAGGTGCCGGGCTTCACTGCAATGCTCAACGAGACAGAGGGAGCGGCAGCGCGTTGAGATGATTCCGTCTCATGGCGGCGGTTTGGTGAGTCTCATCGGCGAGGATGGCGGCGAGTCGTAACGGTTCTGGTGGGACGGAGAAGTCCATCTGCGAACACAGATTTCAAGAAGTACAGGCTAAAAGGAGGAGTTCTATTATGGCAACACTCGGGAACACAGGCACTGACGCTTTCTGATCTTCGGAGCGTCTTGCGCCTGATGGGAGCGTCGATTTCATCATCGAGGCACTTCTCAATGCAAAACCCCATCATGGATGATATTACATGGAAGATGGGCAATCTGCCGACGGGCAACCGCACGACGATCTCGCACGTCCATGCCGAAGCCTTCGGTACGCCGTATCAATCGCGGCGTGACGCGATACAAGTCCACAACCAAAGCAGGTGCAGGACACCCTGCGATTATCCTCGAAGATCGTTCCTGCGTGGACGTTGAGAGATCGCACTTGCACCCAACGGCGAGCAGTTCCTGCCGCAGCGAAGACGCCGCCTTTGTCGGCGGTTTCTCGGACGCAATCGCGGCAAACATCTTCACGGCAGCGCAGGACGATGATCTCTGACACCTTCAACGGCGCTTTCGATGCGCTACCCCATCATCGGGGGCGAGAAGAATACGGCGGGCTATCAGGTCGTCGAGGGCACGGGGGCAGAGCACGCGCGCAAAGAACACATCAGCGTTCCTCGTCGGCTGCGGGTACTGTACGCAACGGTGGGCGGCATCTACCCCGAAGAACTCGCAGGCGGGTCTCAAGCAGCGCGATCTCGGCGAGCAGACCGTGCTCGACCCCGACGGCAGGGGAGTATCAGGCGCTCACGACGCTCTTTTTACATGGAAGGCGGGGCCTCGGTCGGAGACATCCGCGCGAACGCCGCCGTGCGCAACATCGACGTGACGAAGATCACGGGCTCTGGTGGCAAGTGCGGACAAGCTGAAGCTGATTGAGAAGTTTGTCACGGCGAAGAATCGCGTCCGCAATCTTCAGTCGCGCTGGGCAAGAGGGTTGTGATGTGTGCGTCCGAACCGCTGCTCTACAACTGGTTTGAGATCTATCTGCTCGAGCAAGAACAACGTCCACGTGACGCGGCAGGAGCTTTCGGCATGGTATGCCAGCCTCTATTTCGGAGGCATTGAAATCAGAAATGTGACGCCATCTCTGAGTCAGAGAGTGGCGTCACTGTCGTTTAAGGAAGGAGTGACAACAATGGCGATTTTGGACGGAGGAAAAATCTGTTTTACAACGCGAAAAGCCCTGTCGAATGGGGGCGATTGATTCAGACGTTTTTGAAGGTCGGTCCCGGCGATGCTGGGGATCCTCGTCGTTCTTGTCCTGCGCGTAAAGAATGGTGGACGAGGCACATTCAAAGACCGTGCTTGAGACCTCGGCGACGGAAAACTTCGCAGCACATCAAAGTCCCTCGGCACCTACGATCAGGTGCCGCTCTCGGTGCATCTGCCGCGCGGCAACCTCGGCTATCTTCGCATCAAGGGAACGAGTACCTACACGAAAGGCACGGTGACGGCGGGGCTCGTCCTCGACGACAACATCGACCGCTGATATCTCGCGGATAGAAACAGGCAGAGCAGAAGGGCTTTCCTTCTGCCTTTGCCCATAGTGCCATAACAGCTCATGACACTGTGGCAAAGGAGGAATCCCATATGAACAGTACAGAGATCTGCAACATGGCACTCTCCTATATCGGGCATGGGCGCATCAGCAGCATTGATGATGGATGGTGAGGGAGGCGCGCGTAAGGTGCAGCTACGCATGACCACGACCGCCGCCGTATGCTGACGGCGTATCCGTGGGGCTTGCTAGCGCGTGGAAAAAGCTCGCGGCGTTCCCAGAGGCGGTGCCCGGCTGGGATGTGGTCTATGCGTATCCTGCGGAATGCCTGAGCGTGCTCTACGTCTACAACAAAGAGAGTGCGCGGAAGAAGGAGACGGAGCCGGAGGATTATGAGATTGTGACACTCGGCGGGAATAAGGGGGTTTCGCGACGGATGTGCAGGAGGCATGCGGGCGGAATATACGGAGGACGTGAAAGACCCTGTGAACTTCAGTGAGGAGTTTGTGGAAGGCCTTACGCATCTTCTTGCCTCCTCCATTGCGACGCAGAATCACGGGGAATGCGACCATCGCCGCACAGCATATGCAGCTTGCACAGCAGTCGATCATGACAGCGCGGTATTACAGTGCGCTCGAAAAAGGCACGCCGTATGCAGTACGCACAAATACGCGGACGAGCGATTTACCTCGAGGAGGATATAGAGATGGTTCAGCCGACGGTGTTCTATTCGATTCAGCCCGCATTCACGGGTGGTGAGATATCGGGGAAGTCGCATCCCGCGTTGATCTTGAGAAGTATCAGTTGGCACTCCTCGCGGCGGAGAGATGCAATCATCCGCCCGTATGGGATCCTGGTCTACAGCGACCCGGCGGTATCTATGCAGGGCGTATGAAGTACGATGACCGCGCGGCGATTCTCGTACGCTTTGAGTATTCGGTAGAGATTTCATATCTTCTCGAATTTGGAGACCGCTATATCCGCATATGGCGGGATGGTGTGCGCCTGCCGTTTGAACTGGAAACACCATTTGTACCTGATGATCTTCGGAATCTGCGCTTTGTGCAGTCCGTTGATGTTATGTATATCTGTTCGGGCAATCATCCGGTCAAGAAGCTTTCGCTGCTATAGCGAGCAGGATTGGCGGCTCACAGATATTGCGTGGACGCGTCAGGCGTGCGGGGATATCAACAGTGATGAAGCGTCGACGATACGTCCCGAGAGGGAATTACAGGAAACATTACGCTGAACGCAGCCAGGATGTTTTTCCTCGGAACGCGTAGGAGATGACCTGCAAATAGAACAGTATGTGGATGGAGAAACGGTCTCCATCTCTGCAACAGCGAGGAGGGACCTCGTTCTATTCGCCGAAATTCCTGCGCATATGGGAGACCTATACGATCAAAAAGAGCGGTACCGGCAGCTGTAAAGTAACGCTGCAGGCCCTTGTCAGCTACGAAGATGAGTTCCAGGGATGGGATCAGACGACAACCGACCTTGCCAGTAAGAGCGGTACGGAGAATGGACGATGCAGGGGCAGCTGACGAAGCGGCTATAGGGTATGGGTTCGATGAACTCATCAGTCTGCGTGTAGAAAATATTACAGGAGGGGTAAAGCTCACCATTACGACGAGCAGCGGCGAAACACGAGAGTATGCGCTCGATCAACGCGCGATGTATAGCCGGAATATCAAGGTCGAAGCGGACATGGAAAGTCATATCTCATGGGACATGGACGGGGAAAATATTTGTGCAGACAGTCCACTGGATGGCGGGCGTAGCATGGGTCAATCACGTTTCCTCATACCTCCAATAACGACTATAATCCCAACCGAATCGGCGACGTAGAGAATACAGCCTGCTCCATGTGCGTGCGGAAATTACGAGTGGGACATGTAACGTAGACCTCCCGCATATCCCTATAAAGCATACGGGATATGCAACCACTACAGCCGTGCAGAATGCAAAGACAGCGACGGCCCGTGTAACAAAAGACCTCGGTGGAATTACACCTACTGCGGATTGGTACTGGGGGCATGGTCGCGCACGAATGGCTATCCGCGCTGTGCGGCGTTCTTTCAAGACCGTCTGTGCTTTGGTGGGAACAGAAGTATCCGCGGCGGCTCTGGATGTCGAGGAGCGGGGGACTCTGAGAATTTCGGTGTTGAAAAGGAATCCGGAACGGTGACGGATGACAGTGCCGTCACTGCTGATCTGCTCTCGCGGCGGGCGTATTCTATTTTCGCATATGGATGTGGGCAGACGATCTGGTGATTTTCACTGATGGGAACACATGGACGATTGCGGGCGGGGAAACAGTAAAGCCGACGAACATCACGCCGAAGAATCAGGAGAACTACGGATGCAGTAATGTCCTCCGCCGCGCGTTGGGAATCGAATCATCTACATTCAGCGGCGCGGCTCCATCATCCGCGATACCGGATACTCCTACGGAGCGATGGCTATGTCGGCATTGATCTCACGCTAACGCAAAACATCTGGTGCGCGGGCGTGAGATTGTCAGTGCTGCCCTATGCACAGGAGCCGGACAGTCTCATTTACTGTTACAGACGATGGGCATATCCTCTGTCTCTACCTATGTGGCAGATCAGAAAGTTTTATGCGTGGAGCCATTTATGTGACGGATGGGAAGTACAAAGGCGGTTTTGTGCTGTAGCAGCAGGCGGCAGTACGGATTGTGTCTATGCGATTGTGGAGCGGAGCGTCAGCGGAAAGACGGTGCGTTATCTTGAATATTTCCTGCGCCGCACACGGAATCGGACGCCGAAGCAGGACTGATCGCGATGGCGGATGTCTGCGGTTTAGCTGTTACCTATCCGTCACCGCAGACGGAGCTTCCGAGGAAGAATGTTCTTGCAGGAAAACAGATTGTTGTCGTCGGCGGATGAGCTGTTTCTATGACGGCGTAACGATGAACGCTTCGGCACGTCTTCCGGAGGCGGCAAGACGCGTCACGGTCGGTCTTCCATATACGATGACACTCGTACAGCTGAACTGGGATGTGGGGAACACGGAAACAGGGGACGGTGCAGGGGGCGCAAGAAGATGGTACGCAAGGCAGATTCTGCGTCTCACGAAGTCCTACAGTGGACGCATCGGGCAAAAGTGCGGCGATGCAGGATGACATTATTTATGATCCTGAGCGTATGGAGCTGGATGAGAATAGTGCTCTATACGGGCGATAAGGAGGTAACGCTTCCGGCGGGCGGATGGGATAAAGACGGGCGTACCTGCATTACGCATGATGCGCCGTACCCGTTCAGCCTCTCGGCGAAATCATCAGGGAGGTGCCTTTTGGTGGGTAACTACGAGCGGATCAAGAAAATTGCGAGCAGAAGAAGAAAGAGCAGCTTCGTGTGGACGCTTCTCGGCGAGGCTGCGTGCCCGCCGACCGCAGGGAACTCACGGCGGGGTCTGTGAAAGCGGATCTATCGAGAACGAAATCCTGTGATTCGGTGTTTCTTTCGAGGGTGCTTTTGCCGCACACGACCGACGGGGCTTGTGGCAATCTGGGGATATCGGGAAGTGCTCGGCGCAATCCGGGGCGGCTGATCTGGTGCCTCAGGACGGAGCGTGTGGCAAAAAGAACCGTTACGCGTTCGCAGATGGAATCAAGCGTATTCTAACGGACTGGGCGCGGCGGTTTGGCGTGTCTCTGCAATGCGGTCGGCGCGTTCAACAAAAGATGCAAATCCGTTGGCTCAAATGCACTGTGGTGCCGTGTTTTCATCGAGAGATTACGGTCGGCGGCGAACGGTTTTATCCCGTTCACAATCAGAAGGAGAAGGGAGGGTAATATGTGCGGATGGGTGGCGGGGCTCACGGCCCTCGGCGAGGCTTTTCCAGATGAGCAGCAACAAGCACTGAGGCGAAGCATGCACATGTATCCGTGCACAGTGCAGGCGGATGCGGCGGCACAAAATGCACGCATCGAAAACCACGAGCAGGACAGATCGCGGATAACTGCGCAGCAACAGGAGGCACTACGGGCGCGTCATCGTTTTGGCTGTCGGGGGCGCAGCGTGCGGAGACAGGCGCGGTGGGGACTGAATCTTGCGGGCTCTGCGATGGATATTCTCTCCTCGGCTATGATGCCTATAACAAGGACGCGCTGAACCTGCTCATGCAATCAGCGCAACGATCAAACTATAGGTTCCGTGTCGCGGAGAGCAACTACATCAATCAGGCGAATCAGGCGAAATGCGGCGGCTGGAAATGAAAATGCGTGCGCGCGATGGCGGAGTTCGCTACGATCCTCGGGACGGCGGCGAGCGTCTGGGTGCAGCGCAGCCATGGAAAATGCGGGCGGCAAGGCGGTAAACAATATGCAGGCGGGTGTCGGAGCGCGGGATATGGGCTATGCGCGTCGGCGTTCCTGACAACTCTAAAAACAGGCTATACGTTCGGGACGGATTACTTTAAGCAGAGATCCGTCCTTTGATTCATTCGGCAGGGACTGAAGAACTACAATCCGCGTGGGAGATGGTGACATATGGAAGTTCTCGACGTATACGACGGCGGTAGAGCCGCATGTGATGAATCCGCCCGCTCAAAAGTGCGCGTCTCTGGTGATGGAATGCCTACGGCTACGAGCGGTGAGGGCTACCGGGAAGATGGCGGCAGCCGTCGGGCGGGTGGCGCGTGTCGCCGCACAGAGGCAGGACGATCTGGATGCCGCCGATGTGATGAAAAGCCGCAACGAGGGTTATGACAGGGCCTTACAGCAGCTCTATGGGGGATCAGGGGCTTAGTTTACTACAGGTGTTGGGAAAACGCAAAGGGGCTCATTGGCCGTGCAACCAGACGCAATCAACAAGACCTACGAAGATATCAGCGAGAACTACAATCCTCGTGTACGCCATGCACTCAGGGGCAATCTCAATGAGAACATGGCGGAACTACCAGCGCATTGCCGCCTCCAGGGAGATGGCAGAGGGGCAAAAAGGTGGAGGAGGCGACGTTTGCCTCAACCTTCAGACAGAATGCGCAGCAGGCGGCTCCTGACGTGGCAGATGTGAATGGTGCGCCGACCATGTATGTGAATCAGAGCGACATTCTCCTCGCGGCACAGGCGCAAAAAGGAGGGATGGTCCGGTGCGCAGCTGCAGCTGAACGTCGAAAGATGGTGACGAATATTGCCGCCGCCGCAGGTGCAGCACTCGAAAACTGAGGATTTACGACCGCGCAGATGATGAGATTCTGGGACGCTTCCGGAATAAGATGGATCCGGATACCTCACTGGAAGCTGGCGCGGTGTCTACACACACAGAGCAAAGGAATTTGATTCGCTTGCAGAAATATTCAGCAAGCCCGGTGTGTGGGAGGAAATTATTCTAACAAAGCAAAAAGCACTGGAATATGTGAATGAACTCTATGGGTCCGAGATGTGACAAAGCGTGTCGGCGGTGCAATCAAAAACAAGGAAGATTTTTCCATGGCGGTTGCTGGACGAAGAATCCGGCAGGAATTATAACTTGCCTGGGAACGGGCGCACGGCGCATTCGCAAAGTATCAGATCATGCTGGAAAACTGGCCGTCATGGGCACAGGAGGCAGGGCTCTCTGCAGATGCACCCTGCAAACACCGGAGAATCAGGAGAGTTGTCATACAAGCTCGGGCAGTATTACGACGAACTCGGTCCGGAAGGTAGCTCTTGTTGCTTGGTATGCAGGATATCGAAAGCGGTGAGCGTTGGCGGGATGGAGAAGCGGACGCAATCGGTGAGGGCGGTCATTATTCGTGGGGATGCAAGGCGAGGGAACGGTGACGAGCCGTCCGTGCGTGAATAATGTGCAGCAGGCACTTGGGCGTGCTGGTGGAGCAGAACTGCGGTCAGTGCCTGCGATCCCGAAAAACGGGATCATCTGATGAAAGCTCGTCAGTGTACTCGGAAAAGATGCGGAGCAGAACCTATCGGCAGCAGCGCGGTCCGTATCTGGATGGAATCATGCGCGTGCGGCGCAGGTGCGGGAAGCTACAGCGCGGCGATCTCCGTCGCTCTACGCACAAGACCCTGCGATGTGAAGGGCGCAACGGGCTGGAAGGTCAGATTGCAGTATTACCACGTCAATAGAGGCACAGGAAGCGAGTGGCGGCGGTCAGGCAGGGGAAAGCGTATAATCCAGCCAAAGACTTTGAAGCCATAGAAGATGGAGACCGTCTTTAAAACTCGGCGAAAAAATGACATCTGGTCAGTTCATCGCCTATAAGAATGCGGCAGTATGCGACTAGATAATGAAGGGTATCTTGGCGAAGTTCCAAGATCTCGCAAAATAATCAAGAACTTTGGACGGCGATTACAGACGATATAAGACCCTCCATGGTGGTTGGAAAAAGGCATACGAGAACCTTATCGCGCGCGTGGCGCGGATCCGCTTACAACAGCAGCACTTTTGCAGCAAAAGAGCGATGTGAAGGGTTGCCATGTACTACTATCCCGAAGATATGAGGGCGATGAAGAAGAACACGAGGGGACAGACTAAAGGAGTACATCATGGCATTTGATCTTGATGGGTATCTGAATGATGCGAAAGGGCGTCAGGAACAAGAGAAGCTGCGCGCAGCAGAACGCGCCGCACAAGAGGCGAGATCAAGCGGCGTGGGATGCAGCTGTATGAGGACGGCTTCGCCGAGGGAACGATAGCGGACAGCCGGTGCGTGGGTGGAATGAAGCGAGGGAAAGCATGGGAGTGATCTAGGCAATACGGTCAGTATCTGCAGGAACGCATCTCGGCTGACGCACATCGACGTTTTGCCGATGCGCAGCTGGCATCAGAGATAAAGAGTGCATTTCCAACTCTACACAAGAGGTGCAAGATGCGTCCCGTAATCTCGGGACACGGGCGCAGATTTTTGTCAGTGGAACCTGGTCAAGGTCGCGGCATCGTCACGCGACACAGTTGCCCGACCGCAATTACATCGGCGCGCAGATCAAATCCCAGAACGCGGATGAAGGCAGCAGAATTCGGCACTAAGACCTGCGTAGTGCACGGAGACATTCGTCAATTCGCTATGACGGATGGGGACAGTCTCCGTAAGGCGCGTGAGATCGAGGCGAGACTCACAGGGGATCTCGGTTGATGTCTTTCATGGACGATGATGTTGCGATTCAAACAGGCACTCCGTATCAATGACTACGCAAAGCATGAAGAAAGAAACCCTCATGCGAGGATTTCTCCATGGAGGCGGTCTGGCAGAATTCCCTGAACTGCGGGACGTTGCAAAGATGAGCCCGCGATGCGGCTCTAGCTCTGCATGACAGTTTGAATCCGTGCGTCAGACACGTCGGTTGTGGAGACGTTCACGCACTTTTCTTGCGGTCGGCAACAAGAAACTCGAATATGACAATCTGCAATATAAGATCGCGATCGGTGCCGCTGATGACAATGCCACCGTCAACGCCGCCGACCTCGCGCAGATGATGGAGGGAGGACAAAAAGAAAAAGCCGTCTTTCTTTGACGATCCTCTTGCGGCGATTGTCGGCGGTATGGCGTCATCGGGTCCGGGAGATGCTGGAATCTATACGTGTCGGCGTGCGGGATGGTCTCTATTACGGCGGAGGCGGGCGCCGCGATGGGCGCGGCACGGCACTGACGTTGAGCCTGGCGGCGGAACACTCCCTCGGCGGGGCGGTCGGTGCGCAGGTGGCTTTGCCGCAGGCGCTTCGCGATCTGTAATTACGCGGGCATCGCAGCGGCAACTCGTTAAAGCCGGCAGTCGGTGCAGGTATACGTGTCGGTATGTTCGAGGGAATACGCCATCCTGAGACGGGCACGCTACGCCGAATACGGCGAGATGAAGGACAGGACGGCAATCCACTTTTCTCACGGATATGACAGACGGCTTTATGCGGCACTTGGCGGTGCGGGCGAATGCAGGCATTGAGGATGGCGAACTTCGGCACTGCGACAAAGCCGCTTGTCTGAGGTGTCAATGCTCTGGCAAGGGTGGCTATGCGGAGACGGCAATCAAGGGGTTGTCGATGCAGCGAAGTATGATGTGGCAAAGCGTGAATCCATCTCTGTCTTTGCAAAGTCGCAGGTGAAGGACACATCAAAAGTGCCGCAACGGAATCGCCTCGAAGAGGGGCGCAGCTCTCTGATGATCTCATCCACAACCGCATCGTGAGCACCTCTGACGGGCGTGCAGCGGACAAGGCATACAGTCTCGGCGATATGGTGGCGAACGCGCTTGTATCGAGCGTTGAGGCGTTTCTGCGGGCTCGGTTTTTGGCATCATGTCCACGATGGGCGGCGCGTCGATCGCAGCGGCGTCGCGTCATGGCGGCTCTCCTCGGAGAGATGCGGAGCAGCCACGGCGCAGAGGACGATGAGACGGGACTGTCTGCTTTGATCGTCTCCAACAAGTGCATCCAGTGCAAAACTGAAGCAGACAGCCCCCGATGTGCAGCAGAAGATCATTCCGCACACAGGTACATGGTACGGGACTTGAGAACGCCCTACATTGATACTGAAATGGCGATGAAAAACGAAAACGGCCTTGCCGACCCTCAAAGGAGGTGGCAAAGACCGCCGGAATCCGTGATGAAGAACTGGAAAAGACAATACAGTCGGGTGGGCATCTCTTTGTGCCCGCGGAGCGGTATGCGCAATCTGCCGCCTCCCCGCAGCTTCTGGAATCGGTCTCTTTTACCCCTGAGACAGATTCCATCGCCCGTATGAAAGAGAATGCAAAGGCACTGTCGGATGCGTTGGAGGGCGCACAGAAGAGCGCAATCAAGGCACGGACGGAGATTATCAACAGTATTGCAAACGAGTATTTCCCGAAGCCTGCCGATCACCTTGACGCAGTGGAAAAAGCACGCATGGAGGGGGAGCGGGAGATGGCAACAGCGGTCATCTCACAGAATCCCGACAACCCTGCTGCAGGGTGGAGGTCGCTCTATAACGAGTTTACGGCGACACGCGACGAGATCCTGAAACCTGCAACTGACGCGCTCTCAAAGGGGATGGAAACAGGGCGTTGACATTCTGCCAATCGGCGAAGATGGGCGGGGGATCTGTGTCTCCACAATGCGCCGTGGTATCAGGCGTATTACAAGGAAAAATGGCAAGGCACCGAACAAGGAACAGCTGCGTGACCTTTGCGTATCTGCTCACGGTCGGAGATGCATCTGCGCTCGAGGTGGAGGGTGGACCCCGACCACGCGTGAAGCGGCGGAGGCAATGGACGGCGCACGCGGCGAACTGGATGAACTGAACGGGTACATCAAGACGCTTGAGAACATCAAAGACCGCATGATGAAGGTCGATTCGTTTGAGGTCAAGGGCTCTGCGCGGGCTGTCGCCTGAGGCGTAGTGGTGTCTATCGTCAGATCGTAGAGCTGCTGGAAAAATGTCGGTGCCAAACAGGAAGGAGGATAAGCAGAAGGAGACAAGCAGACAAAGGTTGCTCGTATGAATGCGCTCCTCTTTGCTCTATCACGCGGATATCTTTGCCAAAGCCATGCGCACGCAGAAGAGCAACGAGAACTATACCGCGATGGATTACTTCAAGGAGCGGTTTGATCTGCGGTATGGCGGGAAGGATATGCGTTCAGGTGAGGTACTTCATCAGGCGGCGATGCGGCGCAGTGATGCTGTAAACCTGGAAGAATTTTGAGTCGACGGATGCGTGTGCCGGACGCTGACAGCGGTAGAAACAAGAGAATTCCTGCAAACTGACATCCCCTAGTGGTGCGGTCGTTGATGTTGCTCAAGATGATATGATTCATACGCATAATCGTCATCCTGAAATGACGGATGCAGATTATACAGATATTCAAGAATATGGAGAACTTCAGGCGTGTTCACTTGGATGATGACAAGCGCGAGATTACGGTGGCAAAAGCGATTCTGTGATAAAATGCCGACGCGGAGCGGCGGGCGTAGCATGAACTTCTCCTACTGGGGAGAATCTTCCTCAAAACGGCGTTCTTTTGACAATGAGAAGGGATTGATAGCTGGATTGACAAAGAGTGGCACTAGCAGACCTCATGAATCTGGAAACAGAAAAAGAGGTAACGCCGCGTCCATGCTTACAGGTCACCCCAGCCGGACAGCTGATGCTGCCGACAGCCCAACCTTCGGTCGATTTCGTCCTCTTTCACTCCTATAATACAAGAGGCAGATCGGGATTGTCAACTCGAGAAAGAGATTCGAGCAACCGCAGTGGCATGGTACACCACATGACTTCGACGGCTTTGACATTGGCGCGATTGGCACCGGCGAGAGGGCGCAGACACATGGTTGGGGACTGTATTTTTGCGCAGAATCGGAAGTGTCGGAGTGGTGGCAAAGCTGTATTGGGAGAGGTCCAACAAGCAGTTATCCACGCCGGTGATAAAACGTGGGACGCTATGCATCCTGACGGTTATCAATGTGGAAAGGAATAGCGGAGATGCACTGGCAAGAAGGTTCTCCGAGTAGAGATTGCTCTTTTCTGCGTTTGAGGACAGCGATGCCAACGTAGAGAATGCAATCGGGAGACTACGGATTATCTTGAAAAATGGAGCGTATCAAAAGACTCCGCTGCACGCGAAAGAAACAAGAACTCTCAGCCACGCGAAAGCTCTGCGGATTTTGCAAGAAGAAGCAGACGCGTGGAAGTTGGAAAAAGATCGAGTCTCTTCAGGTGGAGATTCCAGACGATGACGTTCTTCTTGACGAGCAGAAGAAATCTTGCAGACCAGCCTACAATCGTAGCACTACTCGAGAAAATATGCAGAAAAATAGGTGACTGGTCTTTTTACACTCGAAGAAGCGCCAGACTATACAGGAAGAGAGTTTCTACGAGTATATTTCCGACGTTGAAGGTGGGGATAAAGCCGCCTCTGAATAATGAACTCAGCTGGAATCAAGGCATCACCTACGACGGACAGCGCGACGGTCGTTGCTTGTCATCTTCGATGATCAGGCAATCCAGATCATTAGAGAAGTTCAACCAGATGCTCAGTCAAAGAGTGAAGGAGAAATCTCAAAGGAGGACGGCAAACGCATCATTACGCTCTTTGAGAGTGCGGATGAATCGACATTCATGCACGGGATAGGGCATATGTTCCTGATGGATTTTGGACGAGCTCGCGAAGATTGATGAAGCGTCTGCGAAAAGATCTTGAAACGGTCAATGCGTGGGCACAGTGGCACGAGGGCGCAGCAGGAGGAATATGCAGATACGGATTTCGCCGATGGGTTCCGCGTAGCACGAACGCGATCCTTGCGGCAAAAGAAGTCGGGCGATGCGGTCGCGAGAAAGCCGCGATGGAGCGGTGGAGGCAGGAGCGGTTTGCCCGTGGCTTTGGGATGTGCTCGCCGACGGAAAGCCCGTCTGCGGCGATGAGGGCGTATTCCGACGGTTTGGACGCGTTCCTGCGTAAAATCTACAATCTCACGCAAGAACGATGGGCGCAATGCCAGTCGGCAGAGGTACGAGGCGGTCATGGCGCGTATGATTGCGACGGAGGGGAAATCAAGGCAGCGCAGCTTGACGAGCGGTTCCGCCCGATGGAGAAACTTCTCGGCAAAGAAGCATTGAATCCCTCCTCGGGGAGACAGGCGAGCTTTACCAACGCTGGACGCAGAAGCGCAGGAAGAGGCAGAGGGCATTCTGCGCAAGCGGGGCTGCTGAGTGACCTGAAGAAGGAGGCGCGGAGGAATTTGATGAAAAGGTAAAAGCGGAACGCGAACGCAAGCGTGCTGAACTCGAAAACGATCCGGTCTATCTCGCGGGTATAGCGATGCGAGAGGCGGCGAACTGACCGCTGCTGCATGAACTGGTTTCGTCCCATGCGCCGCCTATAAGAAGCAGCAAGAGAAGCGCAAGACGCTCGAAGAGGAGCTAAAGGCGCATGTGGATGAATACGCCGCAATCTTTGACTGAGCAGATCAGTGCAGGCACTCTGTCGGATAGAAAACGTGGCGCGTGCGATGCAGACGCCGAGGCATATGCGACGCCCTGCCATCGAATCCGCCGCGCTGCGGCGCAAGGAGCCACACCCTTGATGCGTGTCGCTAGTGGCAATGCGCCGAAGAGGTCGCAGCTGCGGAGGATGGGAGAAGGAATCCCGATACGCGACGCGGGACAAAGGAGCAGACGCGCAAGGAGATATGAACGCTCTGCCTATGCGCATGAGAAATTCCTGCGGGAACAGGCGCGGATGTTTTGCGGGAGCGCACGATCAGTGAATCCTGCAGCACGCTTTTTCCGCCGCAGGAGCGTCACACGCCCGTGCGCTCAATAAAGGCGGCGACGGCGGGAAATGGTCGGAGGTGCTTGGACTCCAAGAGAGCGAGAGCATTTGCGGCGGCGTGCGCCTATGTTGCCGAGGAGAACGAAAAACGGCTGAATCAGATTGCTTGCCAATGTGAGCGGAAACTCAGTGCGCGTACGGTACGCCTTGCGGCGGATGAGCGGTACTGGCTGAATCACATCGGCTATCTCTCGGGCTGAAAGCAAACGACGCGGAGAAAGCCTGTCGATGCACGAAGCTCTCCGACCTCTTCGCGCAGTGCAAGGATAATAACGACATTGATGCCTGTGACCCGTCCGATCTTCTTGATCTCATTGCGGAGGAAGAAGAAGTACAAGGATATGCGAGCTGGACGACTTCGCGGATATCGTCAATGCGATGAATGTCCTTTATAGCGCCGGGCGCAACCGCAACGAAAATGCTGACAAAAGAGCATGCGGGGAGACAAGGATGATATTCTCACAGAAATATTCACGGATGATACCACTCTGAAGCCATCGGGCGTTTGTGGAGCGTCCTGTCTCGGATGATGTCGGTGGGATGGGATACAGTGAACTGCTTGCGAAAATTCCGCTCCTCGGCGAGGTTGTCGCAAAGCGGCACAAGCAGGAATAAGGAGACTGACAAAGCCGGGCTTATCCCTTCGGCTCATGGGCGATAAAGCGCATCGTTATATCTATGGCATCATATGAACGCGCACAGATGAAAGCAAACGAACTGCTTGAGGAAAGAGGGCTGCGCTTGAAAAATCTTCTCCGTCTATTCCAAAAGTGAAAAGATGAAGTGGAGCAAGAAGAACATCAACGCCTACGGCGATAGTGCTCTCAAAAGAGGGAGGTCTTTGCCTCGCCTTCAACTGTGGGGACGGAGACCAACCGCTAAACGCGTGATGGATGATATCGGTCAAAGGCTGGATGTCATGCGTACCCTCAAAGGAGAACATGACGGAGAAGGACTGGAAGGTCGTACAGGAGGTTTGGAATCTCCTGGATACGTTCTGGGAAGAGGCATGTCACACAGCGAACGACTTAACGGCGCACACATCGGCAAAGTCCCGCATCTGCATTTACCATTGAGACAGCAGACAGAAAGGAGATCACGCTGCAGGGCGGGTACTATCCTCCCGCGATTACAACGAAAGAAAGCGTCGAAGGTCAACGACAAGCAGACCGAAGAAGATGTCAAGGGCGCATGACGGGGCGCAGGTGTTTGGCACAAAGCGCGGTCATGTGAAGAGCGTTCCAAAAGGGGACGTTGATTGCGCCAGTACTGCTTCAATTCGACGTGCTGAAAGACCATATCTTCAATGCGTCACATAGCATTGCGTTCCGCATTGCGGCGCGTGATGTGACCGCATCATCATGACAAGGAGTTTGAGGCGTATGTTTCGGTCCACCCATGGACGGCCGATCTATAACTACCTGAAACAGTGGGCGGTTGAGTGTGGGCGGTTCCTCTAGAGGCATCTGATTCTGCGGCAATGGGCATCAACCGCATTATTAGCGGACTTCGCCGCAACTCTCCGATGGCGATGTGGGCTGGCGGCTGTGGCCGTGTTTGGAGGAACTACGCTGACAACAACCACGCTTCCTCAATATGGGATGAAGATCGGCGTGCGAAAAAACGTTGGCGGCTTATTTTGAAGGGGCTTCTATTTTCTGGCAAGGGGCGAAAGCCTGCGCGATATGGCAAAAGAAATCTGCCTGTGGCAGATCGTATCAGCAACATGGAGCGTGATACGCCGCGACCCGCATATCTTTGACCTGACGTATGCACCACTTGAGGTTTTTGCGGGATAATGTCATTTCAGCATCAGTTTTACCGATCAGCTGATTCTCTGTCGCGTCGAACAAGGTGTACTCAGAGGCGTTTCAAAGGCTCTGGCACAGATCAACGAGGAGAATGAGACGAATAAGCGCACCTACAAAAGAGGCGCGAGGATCGTGTACGCACTGCGTGCGAGATATACGACCTGCGTCGTGAGATGGAGGAGACGGGGAGTTTGACGCTGCAGGAGCAGATCAGCGCGAAGGAAAAAGAGTTTGCGCAGGCGGGGGCTTGCACTCGAACGTGCGGGCGAAGCTTCCTGCATACGATGAGCGCGAACGCATACAGGAGGCTGAAACGCGGCAGTGCAGGCGGGCGAGCGGTCAGCTGTGCATGACGTTCGGCTCGGGGCAAACAAAGACCTTTCTGGCGCACAGCGTACACGCAGCAGAATTGTCTCAAGCTGTTCGTCGTTCTTTTCTTTCTTTCAATACGCAATACAACGCCGCTCTTGAAGCATTACAGAGAGAGAAATATACGATACGAGCATATTCACGTTTGGATGCCTCTGCCCGTGCAGTTCTCTTCCGCATCGTTCTGTCGAGCCTCGGCGTCCCGGGAAAGCCGCGCTTGGTCTGGGCGACGATGATAAGGACAAGTATCGGAGGTGAAAGACCCTAAGACGGGGAAACCATTAGGGTGGAAATCCGTGGGAAGACCGTTGGATGAAGATCGTAATGAAAAATACATTGTCCACGGCAACAGGAATGTTCCCGGTACGCGATTTTGCCGGTTTTGCATTGGATCAAATCTTCGACGGCACAACGTATGAGACGAACTTTGGTGCGCTTGCATCACGCGGCGGAAACAGGCACTGGCGACATGGAATCTCATCATGAAGAAAGGAGGACGATCTAAAAGCGCGAGGCTGAAGAGGCGAGGCGGAGCGCGAGCGCGTGAAGAAAATGACGAAGCAGCAGCGCAAGCGGTATGAGGAGGATGCGAGGTATCGAGAACCAAAGAAAGGGTGGGTATCTCGATATTGCAGTCTGCCACTGCAAACGGTCAGTACGCTCACGGCGACACGTCACGGGGTAACAAATACGTGGAGTGATGGGCTCTTTTCCATCGCGCTGTATGTCGAGGACATGATGGAGACCGACAACTACTATGATCCGATATCCGCAATGTTCTGCGTGCGGTGCTGTTTGACAGAAGCTGCGGCTGCGTGAAGTGCCAGCGACCGAAGAAGCCGAAGAGAAATAAAGCCTGTACGCGCAGCGCACGGTAACGAAAAAGAAAGGAGAATGTGCGCATGATTGGAGATATCACACCCTCGGTGACTTATCGCGGAGACGGGAATACGACAGTGTTCCCGTTTTCATTTGCCGTCTCAGGCGCGGATAATATTCGCGTTGCCATCTATAATACGGCGACGGAAAGGACAACGGAGCTCGCGGGATTACTTTGTGGATGTGCAGGCAAGGCTGTGCACTATCCGGGCTATGCGCCTGGGCAAGCCCCACGCCGCTCGTGACAGCCGCAGAAGCTGCCGAATGGCAAGACAATCACGATCTACTGAAGACACCGATCAATCAGCTCACGAATCTCGGCGCGAAGTATCCGCGCCGGTAATCGAGGTGATGTCGGATAAGGCAACCGCGATCCTGCAGGAACACGAGGGATTCTCAGTCGCACGGTTCGCGTGCGGCAGGTGACCAGCGACACCGGAGCAGCGTCTCACCGACCTCAAAATTATGTGTCGGAGCGAAGAGCTCTGCGGGCTCTGCCGCACAGTCGGCACAACAGGCAAACAATGCGTGAAGAACGCGGCCGCTTCCTCTGCCAGCTGCAGCCGCAGGGCCGCTAACGCAGCCCAACAGCACGCAACGACCGCAGAGGATAGGCGTGTGCGGGCGGCAGCCTCGAAAACCAATGTGCGGCGTATGGAGGAGAACGTCGCGAACATGCAGCGTCATATTGACGGAGCGCGTGCGGAGACAGGACGCATGGAGCAGTCGACGCGTGAGGTGCCCGCAATGCTAAGCAGAGCGAGGAGTACGCCGAGCGGTATGCAGCGGTGCGTGGCGGGCAGCCTCTGAAATCGAGGCGAGCCTCAGGGATTCGGACGTTTGAGTACGACGAAGACGGCGACCTTATGCCAAAAGGAATCACCGCCTGAGAGTCTGCTTTATGAACTGGATGAGGACGGGGATATCATGCCCCGTTCGCGTTAGAAAGGAAAGATCATATGGCAACAAGAAATTTTGTCCCGCGTGCGAATGGGGAAGGAAGCATCGGGAAATCAAGGGAAGCACTGGGGGCGGCGTATATTGACACCCATCTTTGTCAAGGCAGTGGAAGTGCTCGGTGGCGAGACGGAGAATGACGCGCAGCCTGCGACGGTCGGGATGGGTGAAAAGTAGCTTTTCTAAAATTCTTGAAACTGTACTGGCGCCACAGGATTAAGCTACAGCCTTTCAAATATTGGGTATATCAAACTTGGCGCGTTATTTGGGGAGGTAATTATTCAATGGGGGCCACCGAAAACAAAAAATGGTAATTTAGTACGAAACTGTTTTTCCCTATAGAGTTTACACACGGTAATAACAGTTGTATCAAGTGTTTCGTGTATGGGGCGATAATATCGGAATCAACTGGATGCTATGCTACGACGGTAGAAAAAAACGTAGAAATGGCGCTAAATTCAAACTTACTGGGGATATTAGAGGGCGGAAAAATTTTTGTTGAGTATATTGCTATCGGTTATTGAGGGGGAAAGAAAATGGGTACATCAAACATAAAAACTACTTTAGTAGGTTTGATTCTAACGGAGAATCCTCCTTCCGTTCGATTGATACTACGCTTGAAAAACGAAAAGGAGCGCGTACGAAAACAGAAGGTTATTGCAGATACCCGCCGAGGATTGGCACTATTACTATTGGCAACCACGGGCAAGGAGACAATGGCACGGGCTACATCCGTGACCCCAAGACGGGTAAGCCCAGTATCTGCGCCATCCGCTCCTCATGTCGAGCCGGAATCCGCTACGCCGCCTGTTGATGAGGAACGTCTTGCCGCATTCGAGGCAATGGCGGCGCAGGAAGCCCGCCTCGTCGCACAGGGGGAGCGCATCGCGCACTGGAAGCCGAACTTTCTGCACTGAAGGTGAGGGGAAAATGAAGAAGTGGACATACATGATCCCCGTCTACGCCTATCTCGTACGTCGCGGAACGTGGGGCAATCTCCGAGGAGGATAAGAGGACGATCAGAAAATCGTTCCCGAGGGTCTACCGTGAGTGACGTAGCCGCCTACCTCGTCAGAGCACACAACAGGATGAACGTGAGCACAGAACAGCCGTCATGACGTATGGCGGCTTTTTCTATCACGGAAAGGAGAACATATGAAGAAACTGCGCTGTTATGATCGCCGCTGTTATATGCGCAGCCTCACCGCCGCATTGGCACAGCATCGCCTCGTTGACAGCGTGGGCATTGATCGTTTTGCTCATGCGGGACTTAGCTACGTTATTTGTGATCAGCTGCAGCGTAACTGCGGTATGAATCACTTCTGGGCAGCGATAACGACGCTAGTCCATCGGCGCACTCAAGAGTGGTCCGATGGTCACTGGGACAGGAGAGACTCGCGGCAGATGCTGCGGGAGTCCTGATGTATCAGGTGAGGTTTTTAGGGAGGCAGGCATGGCGAAACGAAAATCCCTCTCCGAACTCGAGGGCATCAAGGGGCAGATACAGGCGCTTGCAGAAAACTTGCCGATGGGGCGCGATCGGCTCTATGCGATCAACGAGCGCATTGCTCGCCTCGAGGAGAGCACAAAGTCCGCGCATCACCGTCTGGACGAGTTCAAGCATGATGTGTGTTGGACCATCGGAATGTCAACGACCATCGTCGGCATCTTCGCCTCGATTCTGACGTGGGCGCTTGGGAGGTGAGACAATGCTCAAAGTCTACAGTGGTTCGGGCAGCGCAGGGAAAATATCTGCGCGACATGACAAAAAGTCACGCTGCCATGCGTTACATCGTATGGTATGCTGCAATGATCGTGATCTGCGTCATGCATCTATGTGACAGCGTGGCTCTCATGATTGGAGCACAAAAATGCATCCTGATCTTGTGGAGATGCGGAATTTTCTCCACGAGGATCAGCGGGGCGGCGTGGATTGCCGTCATTGGATTTTTGGCAAAGTCATTTTATCGACCGGGACGACAACGGCATCCCGGATCAGTACGAAGAAAAGAAGGAGGATAACAATGGAAAGAGTACATCTGATGGAGACCTACCTGATATCAACCACAACCAGCTCACCACGGCGCACCACCGACCAGATTGTCATCCACCACGGGCAATCCAACGGATGATGACCTCTCGGCGGCAGAGATCGACGCCTCACAAGGGGCAGGGGTGGGCGTGCATCGGCTACTACTACGTCGTCCGCAAGGATGGAACGGTGGAGCAGGGCAGGCCGCATTGGACAGTCGGCGCACACGCCTATGGGCACAACAAGCACACCATCGGCATCCATGTGTGTGGGAACTTCGAGGAGGCGGAACCGACGGACGAGCAGATCGAGAGCCTTGCTATGCTACTAGCTAACCTCTGCACCGACTACGGGCTGTCAATCGACCGCGACCACATCGTCGGACACAGGGAGCTCATGTCGACAGCGTGCCCTGGCGCAAATCTCTATGAGATTATGGACACTGTTGTCAGTAAGGCGAACTTCATGCCGCGCAGTGAGGAGGTGTGTGACAATGCTTGAACGGGTGAAAGATACCATTACAAAGCATAAAAACAGCCCTGCTGGTGATCCTGTGTCTCCTGCTTGTCAGCATCTCCTATGTCGTCGGGCGGAACTCCGCAGAGGAGCGAAGTGCAACGGAAATGCCCGCCGTCATGACGCAGGAAGAGACAAGGGACAAGGCGGCATTGCGGAGTCAGCTCGATATCTCTGGGCGGAACGCCGCAGACCCTCGCGCAGAAACTTTGCAGATGTGCAGCGAGGGTGGTCAAGCACCAAGTACAACCTACTACGTCACCGCGCCGACGGTGAGAGCGGGCGGCGCAGGTCGTAGAAGCATCGATCAGGGGAGACGATCCTACGTTGCCACGGGCAGCGCGGGAGAAGAGTGACCGCACCGTTGTCACGCCAATCACGCAAGATAAGGATGGCAAAGACCTGCCCGCCGATCAGAAGAAGGTTGATGTGTATAAGATCAACCTTCGCAAAGATCACCGCATCAAGGCGGGCGCGTCCGTCATTGACGGCAAGACTCTCATGTCGATTGGTTACGAGCAGGGGGCGTTTTGAGGTGCTTGCACATTTTGACGGGTCACGCTATAAGGGTGCGACGGTGATGTATAACGTCGCAGAGTGGTAAGGGATAAACGAACAGAGGGACAGCGTATCGTGCGCCGTCCCTCTGTTTTCTGTTAATCTACACTTGTCTACAGATTGTCTACAAAATGCCATGATTCGTCCTCTATATTGCTATTTTCGTCTTTGTGTAAAAATCACGGTGTTATTCCCGTGAAGCGTTGTTATTGCTGAGTTTGCAAGTTTAGCGTTTTGCTTTGCTATATCGTCTCCTTGTATATCCCGGCGTTTTTCGCAAAAATATCAAGGAATCAGCAGATAGTCAGCAAAATGCAGTAAAAGCATAGGGAACGCAGTGTGAGACGCAGATCCTCAAGAGGATGACGATGAGCGGCGCAAAGGCGAGCGCAGTTTGAAAACGCGTGAGGTGTGCATATTCGCACCGAAGATGGGATGCGATCCATCTGATAGCGGCCTTCCCTCCGGCGTTGAGCCCGTAGTGCACGGTAAAGCCCGCGATATCCGGCAACGCGCGTGATCTCCTCGATCTCCTCGATTGACACGCCCGCCGGGTAGGCGATGTAGTGCATATCATAGCCGAGTTTTCCGAGGGAGGTTATGTGAATCCGCGATCTCGTGGCGCAGTTCGTCCGCCGACGTGAGTTCGGCGAGATCGCGTGCGTCATTGTGGCTCTCGAAGTGGATGAGCGCGACTCTTTCATCTCGTTGATCTGATCCTGTCGACGATGGTTTGGGGTAAGTGTCTGCTAAAATCGCTAGATAAGAAAGATGGTGTCAGACCCATATTTTTCAAAATGGGGTGAAAGCGTGCTCGTAGCTGTCCGCATAGCATCGTCGAGATGATGATGACGGGCTTTTCAGGGCAGAGGGGTTCCATTTTCGAGCATCCATCATCCGTCGATCGTGATTGTCGTATAGCCCTCGGCGGCGAGGTAGTCCATCTGCGCCTCGAACTGATCGGGCGGTGTGAGCGGTTGCCGTCCTCTCCTCAACCTGATGATAGTTTAGGACAGGAACCCCTTTGTCGTCTGCAGCAGAGCGATACCGCCGACAATGAGGAATCGACTGCGGCAGCAAGCACCGGCACAGTAGCCGCGTATGCATAAACTTCAATGATATTACCTTCTTTAGCAGAACCAATTGCGCGATCGGTGGCCCATTCCGCGGCACTGTGTCAAGTGCTGCATTTTCCCGTGTGTGGTGAAAATCTTTGACTTTAAAAGGAGTTTCGGGCTATATGTGAGTGACAACAATAGATAAAAGGGGCGAAGGAATGAATCGAAAACGATCTATGCTGGTTTTCGGCGGCGGAAAGAAATACGCAAAGTGCTGCGGACTTTGATGACCGCATTGCGTCATTCACTCTGATGTGATCAAGGGACAGGGTGCCCGCGCGCAGATCATCAACAACGGCGGATATTGGGGATCCGCAGGGCGCAGTCATCAACGATGGCGTGCTCGATCTCATGGAGACGCTCGTGCGTCCCGGGCGGATGCAGAGACGCTCGACCGTGCGGCACAGCTACATCGTGGAGCGCGGCGATCCCCGCCTGTCTCGGGTTTGAGGGTTCCGAAGAGCATCTGCACTCGATCAACAATGTGGTCTGCCACGGCATTCCTCGAAGAAGGATGTGCTGAAGGAGGGGACGATTGTCAACGTCGACTCGACGGTCATCTGGCAGCGGCTACTGCGCGGATGCCTCGCGGCCTCTGGGCAGGTGCCCGCTGCGGCGGGCGCCTTGTGCAGGTGACGAAGGAGGTATGGGAGCGCGGCATGCGGCGGCACGCCCGTGGCATTTCCCGGGGATGTCAGGTGCGGCATGCGGCGACTGGGCGCACGCGAACAGCTACTCCGTCGTCACGGCACTCGGCGGGCACGGTGTCGGCAGGACTTTCATGGAGCCGTTCGTCCCGCATGGAGCGCGAGGGCAGGCATGTCTCATGGTGCCCAGCATGCAGTGTTTTACGGTCGAGCCGATGATCACGCAGGGTGACATATGATGTTACGGTGGATGCGGACGACGGATGGTCGGTGCGCACGAAGGATCCGCACGCCTCGGCACAGTGGGAAAAGACCATCCTCAGTACGGAGACGGGGGCGAGGGTGCTTTCATCATGACGCACTTTTGACCAGCTCGGTGTCTCGGAGATGCTGTGTGCACTGCTCACAGGGATTACCGCGCCGACCCCGTGCAGGGCAGGCAATCCCGCCCATGCGTGCGGAGCGCGATGTCATCGCACAGGCACAGACGGGCACGGGCAGACGCTTGCCTTCCTTCTGCCCCTGCTTGAGAAGATCAAACCGCAGGGCGAGGTCGCGCAGGCCTCCTTGTCGTGCACCCACACGCAGCTTGCGATCCAGATTGCGCGCGTGGCCGGAGCCGCCGGTCTGAGCTCGGAATCGGCACGATTGTTATCTACGGTGGTGCGGACATCGAGCGACAGAGGAAGCTTGCGCCGGCGTCCGCAGCTCATCATCGGCGCCCGGGACGGCTGCTCGATCATGTGCGGCGCTGGGACCTCGCCTCGGCAGCGTGAACAAGATTGTCCTCGACAGAGGCGGACGAGATGCTCAAGATGGGACTTTATCGAGGATGTAGGCCCTGCTTGCAAAGACCGCGCGGATTACCAGCTCGCGCTGTTCTCCGCAACCATGCCGGCTCGCATCGTGCAGCTACGAAAGACCTTTTATGCGACAACCCTGCGCGGATCCAGATCGAAGGGAGGCAGACGCTCGAAAAATATCGAGCAGATCGTCCTCTCTGTGAGCGAGGGACGAAGATTGACCGCCTCAGTGCATCCATCAACGAGGAGGCGCCGTATCTCGCGATGGTGTTCTGCGCGACCAAGGAACGTACACGCGCACTCAGCGATGGAACTGCACAGCGCGGCTACCTTGTCGATGTCACTCAGCGGCGACCTTACGCAGACGCAGCGTGCATTTGTCCTGCGACAGTTCCGCGCGGCGAAGCTGCGATTCTCTAGTGCCACGGATATCGCTGCGCGCGGGCTGGACATCGAGTGTGACCCACGTCTACAACTACGATCTGCCGCCGACCGTGACGGACTACATCCACGCATTGGGCGCACAGGACGTGCAGGAGCAAAAGGGACGGGCAATCACGCTCGTCACGGCACACCAACACGGGCAGCGCAAGATGGAAGCCGCGCTCAAGGACGTCTGCGACGTGCCGCTGTGAAAAAGAAGCCGCGCCAAACACGCTCGGACGAGGCGAGCGGGCAGACAGCCGCCCGCACAGGGGGACAAAAACAGACGGCCCGAAACGTGCAGCGTCAAAGCCGCGCAGCAAGAAGGCAGGCAAGACCGTGACAAACCTCGGACATCGCAGCCGGAAGCGCCGCTGATCAAAAAGTTTTCATGTAGAAGGAAAACGACGATTCATTTTGTCGAATTTATGATGAGTGTACAGATAATTCTAAGAATCGCTGAATTTGTCGGCGCTTTCGCGAAGAGGAGGCATATTCATGATTGGGATCAAGAATGTCATTGCGATTATCTGCGGTGGTCCCGCCTGGCATCAACAGCGTTATCTCCGCTGTTGTCAGCGAAACGACGCGCCACGGCTCGGGATGTGCTCGGCATCTACGATGGATCTCACAGCTCGCGCGCGGCGAAAAACCATATCCGCCTCGAGGCCCGCCAGCATCAGCCGTATCCATCTGACGGGCAGCTGTATCCCAAGATGTCGCGCTTCAATCCGACGAAGAAGGAACGACTCCGCACGGTGGTCGAGACCCTCACCGAGCTCGGCGTGACGGCATCGCATCACCATCGGCGGCGACGATACGGCGTTCAGCCTCGACGGCGGTCTCCGATATGCGCGTGAGATGGGACGACGGATCAGCGTCGTCCACGTCCCGAAGACCATCGACAACGACCTGCGCCGCCTGAGGGCGTTCCACATTTGGCTTCGAGACGGCGCGCCATTCGGCACGATGGAGATCGAGAACCTCAGCGAGGATGCGAGCACGACGAACAACCGCTGGTACTTTACCATCGCGATGGGACGCACGGCGGGACATCTTGCACTCGGCATGGGACGCAGCGCGGGCGGCGATCACGATGCATCGAGGAATCGCACAGGACAAGATCCTCTGCGCAGGTCGTCGATGTCATTGTCGGCTCGATTGTGAAGCGCCACCTCACGGGGCGCAACCTGTGCGTTGCCGTCATCGCCGAGGGGGTTATTGAGAAAATTGCCGAAGAGGACTTCGCGAAGCTCGGCAACGCCGTCACGGACGAGCATGGACACATCCGCTAGCGGCAGGCTTGACTCGGCGAAATTCTGAAGCAGGCGGTGCTGCGGAGACGAGAAGCTCGGCATCACAATCACCGTCATCGACAAGGAGATTGGCTATGAGTGCGGTGCACGGCGCCGATCGCGTACGACATCGACTACTGCCGCTCGCTTTGGCTACTCTGCCGTCAAATTCCTGATGAGCGGCGATACGGGCGCGATTATCACGATTCAGGACAATCAGGCGGTGCCGATGCGGTTTCGATGAGATCCGCGACCCCGAGACAGGCAAGACGAAGGTGCGCAAGGTCAACATCAACTCCGTGCACTATCGCATCGCCCGCGGATTCATGATGCGTCTCGAAAAGGGCGATCTCGACGATCCGGGGCTTGCAAATGCCTACCGCGCGACGCAGTGAGTTCAGAGCGTTACGCCTATCTCTTCGACGGCGACGCGGCGGAAGTAATAACGGATGGGACACGATGCGCGAATAATTTTCTGTGCTCCATTTTCTCTATGGGTATTGACTAGGCCGCTGCCTTTGCCGTGTAATATCGTCTTGTTAGCGCAATGCGCGAGCAATATTGTCGCGGGTGGAGCAGTCGGTAGCGCTCGTCGGGCTCTTAACCCGAAGGTCACAGGTTCAAGTCCTGTCACAACCAGAGTGCATAGAGACACATGGGTAGGTGGCCGGGTGGTTAAAGGCAACAGACTCAAATCCTGTCATCTTGGTTACGATGGTCTCGAATCATCCTGCCCACCACTTTGATGCGCGGTGGAGCAGTCGCAGCTCGTCAGGCTCATAACCCGAAGGTCACAGGTTCGTCCTGTCCCCGCAACCAAGTCTGTGCGCTGGTGGCAGCTCAGTCGGCAGAGCGGCATCCTTGGTAAGCGATAAGGTCACGTTCATCCTGGTCTCATCAGCTCCATATAACGGCGCGCGCCGCCTCAGTTGGCTAGAGCATGCGGTTCATACACACCAGTGACCAGGTTCAAATCTCTGTGCCGCCACCATTTTGGCTTTCACGCTTCGGGGGTTCTTTTCTGCCTCATTTGAGAAAATGCGTAGCGCAGCCAGTTGATGCATATTTCCAAGTAAAGATAAATTGGTGAGAGTGATTTGGCACAACAAACACGGGAGAGTGGATATTCATGCGCAACAACATTACGCTTGAGTGCACGGAGGCCATATAACCGCACTATCGCAGCACGAACAAGAACAAAAGAACAATCCGGACCGCGCGTGAGTTCAAAGCAGTACTGCAAGTTCTGCCGCAAGCACACGCCGCACAAAGAGAGACGAAGTAAGCGCTCTCTGCCATGGGAAAAATAGTCAAATTCCTGCGGGAAGTTGTCGCAGAGATGAAAGGTCTCGTGGTCGACGAAGAAGGAGCTCGTCACCTATACAGGTGTCGTCGGCATCGCTATCGTTGTCGTCTGCGCTGATCTGGATCTGTGACACGATTTTTGCGCGTGTCTTTCAGGTCATACTGCATTACTAGACCGGGAGAGCAATATGGCAGATAAGGAGAACTCTATCTCAGACAGGCAACCCGCACTCGCGCATGGTATGTCATCCACACCTATTCGGGCTACGAGAACAAGGTTAAGGCGAACCTTGAGCGCCTCATGCACTCAGCGAGCATGGCGAGATGATTTTCAATGTTGTCGTTCCCGTTGAGAATGAGATCGAAATGAAGGACGGTAAGGAAAAAGGTCGTCCCGCGCAAGGTGTTTCCAGGCTATGTTCGTTGGACATGATCGTCGATGAGCACTCGTGGTACGTCGTTCGCAATACGACGGGCGTTACGGGATTTGTCGGCTCGGAGAAGCATCCGATCCATGACGGCGGAGGAGGCGGAGCGCATCCTTTCCGGGACGGTCGGCGGGGCGCCGACGCGCCGCACGAAGGTGAACGTCGGGAGATACCGTGCGCATCACCTCGGGCGCATTCGAGGACTATGCGGGCAAGATCCATCGATCGATATGTCAGGGCTATGGGCGTGAAGGTCGATGTGATGGGAAGTCGCTGGATGTCAAGATCGATCAGGTCGAACTGATCTGATCACATAAATACGCATCGAAAGGAGTGATGTGTCGATGGCAAAAGAAGGTTGCGCGTGTCGTAAAGCTGCAGGTTCCTGCGGGCAAGGCGACACCGGCTCCTCCGGTAGGACCTGCGCTTTTGGTCAGGCGGGCGTGAACATCAGCGGCGTTCGTCAAGGACTTCATGAGCGTACGGCAAAGCAGGCGGGGCTCATCATTCCAGTTGAGATCACGGTCTTTTGAGGATCGCTCACTTTACCTATTACGAAGACCCTCCTCGGCAGCAGTTCTGCTGAAGAAGGCGGCGGGTATTGAGAAGGCATCGGGCGAGCCGAACAAGACGAGGAAGTGGCAAAGCTCCCGCGCGCAAAGGCGCGCGAGATCGCCGAGTCAAGATGCCGGATCTGGAACGCTGCGTCGATTGAGGCGGCGACATCCATGACTCGAGGGCACTGCCCGCAGCAGGAATCGAGATCACAGACTAACACCTGTGATGAAGTGGAAGGGGCGTATGCCCGCTATGACCACGAAGGAGATATTCAGTGGCAAAGTTTGGTAAGAAATACCAAGACGCTGCGAAGCTCATCGAGGCGGCAAGCTCTATGCTTCGCAGGAGGCGATGGAACTCTGTAAAGAAGACGGCAACGGCCAAATTCGACGAGGACCATCAGCGAACTGCACGTGCGCCTCGGTGTTGATCCGAGAGTATGCGGATCAGCAGGTGCGCGCGCGCACTTGTCCTGCCGAACGGCACGGGCAAGACTCCAGCGCGTTCTCGTCTTCGCCAAGGGCGAAAAAGGGTCGCATGAAGGCAGAGGGCCGCCGGCGCGGACTTCGCTGGCCGGATGAGATCGTGCAGAAGATCCAGGCGGCTGGCTCGACTTCGATGTCGCCGTCGCAACGCCCGGATATGATGGGCACGGTCGGCCGCCTCGGCAAGGTGCTTGGTCCCTGCGGACTCATGCCGAACCCGAAGCTCGGCACGGTCACGATGGATCTGCAGAAGGCGATTGGCGAGATCAAGGCAGGACAGGTGGAGTGCCCGCACGGACAAGGCGGGCAACATCCATGTCCCCATCGGCAAGGCGTCGTTTGACGCGGACAAGCTCCGCGAGAACTACCGAGGCGGTCATCGACACGCTCATCCGTGTGAAGCCGGCGGCAGCAAGGGGCAGTACATCCGCTCCATCACGGTTGTGGCGACGATGGATCCTGCCGTACCCGTTGCGCTCAGCTAATCAGCGCAGCTACGGAATTTCCCGGGCTAGACAGCAGGTTTGCGCAGCATCTAACGACAATGTCGCCTGCCGAGAGCCGGACGTGAATTTGAACATTCATCTCCGGCAGTAGGCAGCCGAGATTTTGTGCGAAAGCACCAACACAGGAAAGTGCTCAGATCGGCGCGGATTTTTGTTTGAGCAAGGAGGACACCGGGCGCGCAGTTAAGACCTGCGTGGAGGACGTTCAGGCCCTGTGCAACGGAAGAACGTACCAAGATGAGTACTTCGTACGAAAGGAGGGAAATTAGTTCATGGCAGATCATAAGAAAGAAGTCATCGTCGAGAAGCTGGAAAAGAGCAGCTCAGCCTCGGCGAAGGGCTCGGTCTTTCACCACCCACAAGGGCCTTACGGTCGCACAGGATACAGAGCTGCGCCGCGAGCTGCGTGCCGCAGGTGTTACCTATCACGTTGTGAAGAACACGATGGTGCGCCGCGCGGCCGATGCGCTCGGCCTCGAGGGGCTTGACCCGCACCTTGAGGGCACGACGGCATTTGCGTTCTCGGCAGAGGACTGCAGTTGCACCTGCGAAGGTTATCTGTGACTACATCAAGAAAAACAAGCTCGACGACAAGGGAATCCTGTCCGTCAAAGGTCGGTACCGTTGAGGGCAAGGTGATCGAGGCGAACGAGGTGCAGGCGCTTGCGTCGCTCCCGTCGCGCGAAGAGCTTATCGCAAAGCTCATGGGCAGCATGGATGCGCCGATCTCGAACACGGTGAATGTGCTGCGGGCGTTATCCGCAATGCCGTCTATGTGCTTGATGCCGTGCGTGCGCAGAAAGCGTCCGCATAAGAGAATAAATAAGAAATTACATTTTTATGGAGGTATATCATGAACAAGGATCAGATTCTGAAGCCATTGAGAACATGACTCGTTCTCGAACTCTCCGAGCTCGTCAAGGCGATGGAAGAGAAGTTCGGTGTCAGCGCTGCTGCACCGGTTGCTGTTGCTCGCAGTCGGCGGTGCTGCTCCGGCGCGCTGCGGGCGGCGAGAGAAGACGGAGTTCACGGTCGTTCTCGCATCTGCAGGCGACAAGAAGATCAACGTCATCAAGGCTGTCCGTGAGGCAACGGGTCTCGGCCTGAAGGGAAGCGAAGGAGCTCGCTGACGGCGCGCACCGAAGCCGGTCAGGAGAACGTCGGCAAGGCTGAGGCTGAGGAGCTCAAGGGGCAAGCTCGAAGAGGCCGGCGCAACGGTCGAGCTGAAGTAATTCAGACGAAACTGATTTGGAGAAACCGCTTTCCCATGTGGGGGAGGCGGTTTTTCTTTGCGGGTGAATGAGAAGCACACAGATACATTAGAATTGTGAAATCCATCCAAAAGTACACAATGAATCTAGGAACAAAGTCGTTTATATGTTAAGATAGGGACAAGGATAAACGATAATGATATATGAAGTAATAGTACAGGTAAAAGTGATGTGGAGGATCGGATGCTGATGAATCAATCATAAGGTGGGAAGAAAAACGGCGTGCAGCAGCGTGTCGAAGGACATACGGCGCGCTTCTTTTCTTGTTCTCTCTGTATGGCGATGTCCGTCTGTCCATCTCCTGCCTTTGCAGACAGAGCCGACCGTGACCGCAGAGCAGCGTATCTGGGTCGCGCTATACGTTCTCGGGGGAGAATCCCGTGACAGAGGCGGAGCTTGCGGATGTGCTCGCAGCGCATAGGCATAAGGATGCGACACTCACGGAACTCGAGGCGCAGGCAGAGGAGGTTACGAAACTACCTCCGTTCAAGGGATACTTTTGTTGCCTTGCCTATCTCGCACCACAGAACTTCAAGGATGGTGTGGTGAACTCACCGTGTACCGGGGACACTACGATCAGATCATTGTGAACAACGAGGTCCCACCTCAAGGAGGAGGCAATCCGACGCGAGATCGGTATTTCTTCCGGTGAGCTTGTGAAAAGTACGCTCAATCGAGGTGTCTGGCTGACAAACGATCTCTCACGCGTGGAGGCAAATACGCGCAGCTGAGGCAGGCAGCCGGCAGGGGACGACGGATCTTGTCGTCAATGTCGAAAGAACAAGGGACACCGTGCATGCGGGGCTATGTCGGTGTTGATAACGGCGGCTACCGCTATACGGGACGCTATCAGTACAGTGCATTCGTCAACTATGCCAGTCCCGCACGTGAGGGCGATCTGCTCTCTGTCGGCGGCGTTCTGTCGAACGGCGGCATGTGGTCGGGCTCGGCCTCCCTACTCAACACCGATTGCCAAAGCAGGGCGAGCGTGTCGGCGTGAGCTATGCACGCTCGCGACTACACGCTCGGCGGCGCATTCTCGGCGCTGACTACACGGGCACGGCAGAGACGGTGAGCGTTCACTGGCAGCTAATTTTCAAACGCGGCCGTGATGTAAACATCTACGGAACCGTTCGTCTCGATCTCAAAAGTCTCGAAGATGAGGGCCAAAGGGGATGGCCTACAACAATCCAAAGAGTGCGCGCAACTGGGTGTTTGGTGTGAACGGCGACAGTTTGGACTCGCTTTTTGGACGGGTGGTAAAAATACGTTCTGCGCTGAACTATACACACGGGGATCTCTCCATTGACGACGAGATGCAGCGTTTGTACGATGCGGCGACGGCGCAGACGGCAGGTCAATTCGGCAAGTGGAATCTCGAGCTTACGCGGCTGCAGCACGTCAGTGAGCGCGTCTCACTCTATCTGAGCTATCAGCGGCAGTGGGCATCGAAGAATCTGGATTCGTCAGAGAAGATGTCCCTCGAGTGGACCGAACGGCGTACGTGCCTATCCTGTCGGCGAGGCATCGGGGCGATGACGGCTGGCGTTGGACATCGGAGCTGCGCTGGAATCTGCCGACGCGTGAGGGCGATGAAAATGTATGGCGGCTGATCGCATTCGCAGACGGCGGTCATGTAATCTCTATCACAACAAGCTGCCGGGCTACACCGGTGTTGCAGGGCGCAGCCTTTACGGTGCGGGTGTGGGCGTGAATTGGAGCAATCAGGCAAACTGGGTGGCAGCGCGTACTATGCATGGAAAATCGGTCGGAGGACGCCGTTTCGGATACGGATCGCAATGGGCGTTTCTGGCTTCAGATTTATAAATTCTTCTGATTTGATTGGACCATCACTACTGTGTTTTTGATTGAAGGGTATATCAATATGAGCATGATGAGAAAAGCAGCGGCGTGGACAGATGCGACGCAGTCTGCGCAGCGGTATCGGCATCCTGGCAGCGGGTGCGATGATGATGGGCGGCATGCATCACGCGATGGCACTGCCGCAGGGCGGACAGGTTGCGGCAGGGTGCGGCAGACATTGCCGCATCGCAGGCGGAGATGGCGATTCATCAGGCAACGCAGAATGCCGTCATCAACTGGAACTCGTTCAACATCGGCGCGGGCGAGCGCGTCAATATCTATCAGCCAAATGCCCAGGCGGCTCTGCTGAACCGCGTGCTCGGGGAAATCCTCCGAGATCTTCGGCACGCTCTCGGCAAACGGTCGCGTCTTTCCTCGTCAACCCTGCGGGGCGTACTCTTTGCGCCCGGAGCACAGGTGAATGCGGGCGCGATCGTCGCCTCGACGATGAACATTACAGAATGTGGACTTTATGGCGGCAGTACGCCTTTGTCGGCACGCCGTCCGATGGGAAAATCATCAACCGCGCCTCTCATTGCGCGAAATGAGGGGACAGTCGCCCTGCTCGGCAAGAATGTCGTGAACGAGGGGCGTTATTGTTGCGCGTGAGGGCGCAGCGGTACTCGCGCGGGCGAAGCCGTGTCGCTCGACTTCAACGGCGACGGCAAGGTCTCGGTCATCCCGACGCGGGCGGCGATGGAGCAGGCGGTCACGAACAAAGGTCTCGTCGAAGCAGACGGAGGCCTCGTTTTCATGTCCGCAGCGACGGGTGATGCGCTGACGCGCTCGGCGGTCAATCAGGAGGGCATCGTGCGTGCCGCGAGCCTTGACGGCAAGGCGGGCGCGATCCGCATGACGGCGAACGACGTGCGTCTTGCGGCGGGCAGCGTGACGGACGTGAGCGGCGCGAAAGCCGGCACGGTTGAGATCGGCGGCGGCTGGCAGGGCACGGGCGACCTCGCGCACGCACAGAATGTCACGATCGAGCGCGGCGCGTCTGCGTGCCGATGCGACGCAGGCAGGCGCATCGGGCGGCACGGTTGCCGTCTGGTCGGACGGTATGACGAAGTTCGCGGGCGAGATCACGGCACGCGGCAAGGGCACAGGCGCGGGAGGTGCGGTCGAGACCTCGGGTGCACAGGTGCAGATCACGGGTGCAGTCAACGCTTCGTCCGAAATGGGCAAGGCGGCGGGCAATGGCTGATCGATCCCGGTGATATCGAGGGTCAAGACGCGTGCGGTGGGCGATCCCGAAGCCGGCGTCTCAGGCGGACGTGCAGACCGTCACCACTCGCTGAACGGCGGCACATCTGTAACCATCAGACGGCGAACCTCGCCGGAAAGCTGACAACTCCATCACCGTGTCGGATGCCATCAACAAGACGGCGGGCGGCGACGCGACGCTTTCGCTCGAAGGCAACGGGCAGCATAAACATCAACGCCGACATCACGTCGACGGCGGGGAAGCTGAATGTGGACATCACCTCCGATACGAATCATCGCGCGGGCGGCAGCGTCAGCGTCGCGAACGGAAAAGAACATCACGACGCTCGGCGGCAATGTCAAGATCGGCGGCGGTCTTGTGGACATGGCGTCGGCTTTGCTAATTCACAGAGCGCGGGCGAGGCGGGCATCACGCTCGACGCGTGATCACGATTGACACACATGGAGCGGCACCACGGCGGGCGGCAATGTCGAACTTGCAGGGCAGCACGACGGCAGAACGCGGCAGGCATATCGCTCACGGGCACGACGATCACGGCGGGCGCGAGCAAAGGTCACGCTCGATCGGAAAATCCACGGGACCAATGCGGCGCTTGCCAAGGGCATCGCATCGGCGCATCACATCACGACGCGCTCGGTCGAACTGCGCACGGATCCATCGATCTCAAGGGCACGATCACGGGCGACAGATGACCGCAGGCTCGGCAAAGGTCTGGACACTCTCGGACGGCAAGACCATCAATTTTGGCTCAGCTCGGGTGACTTGACCTCGCGGGCAATACGTTCACAAGCACGGGCAAGATTCGGAAACTTCAAGAAGAATACGGTCGGCGATGCCGCGAAAAAGGCGAATATCGTCGCAAACGGCGTGACGGCGGACGAAGATCTGGAAATGTATACGAGTGCAGGCACGCTGACGGTCAGTGGTGCGGTGAATATCGCTCGACACACGCGCTGACGCTCGGATCGAAGAATGCCATGACGGGCGCGGGCGTCATCACGGCAGATGCACTCAAGCTCGATGCAGCGGATGCAACCGTGATTTCACGGGCGCGAACGTTGTCAAGAAGCTCGACGGCAAGGCAAAGGGCTGACCTTTAAGAATGGCGGCAATCTGACCGTTGGCGGTGAGACGGGGCTGACAACCGCAGCGGGTGGTGCAGATATTGAGGTGACGGCGGGCGATCTCACGGTCGGTACGCACGGCATGACGAACGCGGCGGGTGCGATGAAGCTCAAGGCGAGCAGCACGCCTCAAGCTCGATGCGAATGCTGAGGTCAAATCGACGGGCGCGGCGGCGACATCACTCGAAGCGGCGACGGTCAATTTCGACACGGCGAGCAAGGTATCGACGGCAGGCGGTACGATCAATGTCAAGACGGATGCGCTGACGCTTCCTTCGAGCACAGGGCACTCTTTCGAGTGCGAAACGGCGCGGTCACGGTCGAGACGAAGACGGCGGGCAAGACGATGTCCGTCGGTTCTTCGAGTGCCGATGTCTCACTGAATAACCTCAATTTCATCAACTCGGGCACGGGCGAAATCCAGATCGGCAGTGCGTCTACGGGCAACGTCGAGATCGGCACAGCCGATGTCAAAAGCACCATGACGGTGGAATCGGGCGCAACGCTCAAGTTCTCGGGAACGCTCTCGAATACGGGCAACAAGAACACGACGTTCAAAGGCGAACGCCGTGGACTTTGCTGCGGGCGCAAACCTCGCAGCGGGCACGGGAACGATGAAGATGGTGACGGACAGCGTCACGAACTGGAACAATGTCACGTTCTGCCGATACGAACGATGCGGGTACGTTTCGTGCTGAAGCCCAAAACGGCAGGGAACTTTCACCGTCGGCGGCACGGCAGGTCTTGTGACGGATGCAGGCTTTGGAAAGCTCAAGGCAGGGAAATTTCACAATGTCAGCATCGGAGACAAAGGCAAACGCAGGTATGGCTACGATTGACGACCATTTCGAGCGTAATCGCCAAGTATACGAGCATCCTGACGAACGGTGCGCTCTCCATCACGGGCGCAGTGCACGGTGCAGCGGGCGATACGCTTGCCCTGCATGGCGATGATGGGCTGACCCAGAGCGCACCGATTGAGGTTGGCAATTTGCTGCTCTCGGCAAAGGTTCGATGGATCTCGGCACCCAGCCGAATGCGATCAAGAATATCGCCGCTGATATGTCGGACGGCAATTTGAAGCTAAGAACAACACCCACATGAAGGTCGCTGTCGTTGAGAGACCGCACGGTAAAATCCTGCGAAGAGATGTCGACGGTCTTAAGACAGAAGTCGACGGATATCAAGATGGCGGCACGGGCAGAAACTCACTGTCGAGGGCAAGCTGACCTCGACGGACGACACGACGAATCGAAGCCGACGATCTCGACCTCAGCACCAGTAAAGGTTAATGTCGGCAAAGCAGCTCACACTCGAAAAAGGCAAATAAGGCGCAGACCATCAACGTCGGTACGGGGGCGGGAGACTGGAATATTGACAACACCGCTTACGGCAAGATCAAGATCGGCGGCGGGACGCAGACGGGTGACTGAACATCAAGGGCGCGACGTTCAAGAAGCCCTCGGACATCGAAACGACGGGCAATGTCGAAGCTGACGGGCACGACGAAGGCGGGCGCGGACGGCAAGTCCGACATGAAAATCAAGGCACATACAGCAGAGCTGCCGACGGCGGCGGATACGCTCGCCGTCAAGAACCTCACCTCGACCTCTCGGGGCTTGATCTCGGTGCAGGTAAAATCCTCGGACAGCAGGACGGCAAGGTCAAGGTCAGCGGTGTGCCGTCGGGCAAGGATATCTATATTAAGAACGATGCTAGCGGCGTGCCGTCCACGGGCTATCATATTTCCATCAGCTCGATCAACGACACGCTCGACGGCTTCGGCGGCTTTTCGATGTCGCGGGCGATCGGAACCTCTACTTCTACGGCGGTACGGTCAAGAAGTCCATCAACGCGGCGGGCAAGCTCGGTGTCGAGGTACGCGAAAACCTTGAACTGAGGGGGAAGGTGCGAAAGCTCACGATCGGCGCAGATCCGACGCAGACGGGGCATGATCCTGCCTCTGTCATCACGGGCGGCTTTACCGTAAAGAGCGGCAAGAGTGTCACCGTCAAGGGCAAGGGCGCGGGGATCAGTGTTAATACAGCACAGAGGGCATTACACTGGAGAACAATGCCGCATTCAAGGTTGAGGGGCGACGAGGCGCAGGTTGGTCTGCATTCGCGCGGCAACAAGGTCATCTGGCGACGATGCCTCCCTGCGATCTCCGGCAGTCAAGGCGAATGTACAGGGCGACGGGGAACAGAACTCGATCTCGGTGCACGTGCGAAGATCGACCTCGGGCAATGACAGATGCGCTACCTCGCCCTCAATGTCGATACGGTCAATGAAACTGCGGGCGAAGACCATACGACGAACATCACGGGCAGGGGCAGGCTCGATCTTGCTCCGCGCACTACAGGGCAGGGCAATGACGGTCGATAACAATGCGGCAGGGTGCAGGTCTCCACATCACGGGCGATCAGCTCAATGGAAAGCTCTTCGGCAGTGATTTCGGCGAACTGAGTCTCGGCAACGAGGCGACGGGCGATGTCACGATCGACGGCATCACAGCGAATAACAGCGTCACGATCCGCACGAAGGATACGAACAAGGTCACCATCGGCACGAACGGGCTGACGGTCGGCAGCAACCGCCGCGTGACGCTCAAGACCGGATCGGTGGAGAACTCGGGCGGCACGGGCACGATGACTGTCGGTGCGGGCAGCGCACTGAACCTCTATACGAACAGCATCGCAAACCTCGCAGCGCATGGGGAGCAGTCCGTCCGTCACGGGCACGGGCACGCTCGGCATTGGCACGTATGACGGCACGAAGACCATCGGCCTCGGTGACGGCGCGACGGGCGACCTGCAGCTGACGAACAACAAGTTTACCGATGTATTCGGTCCGGGATTTCTCGCGATTACGCCATCGGCAACGGTACGCAGGGCACAATCAATGTGAAAAATTCTTCCCTCGGGAAGGACGTGACACTGCAAGCGAATACGATCAACTTCGTGGGAGACATGACGCTTGCGGCGGGCAAGACGCTCGTTGTCAATGCCAAGACGGCGGCGAACCAGACGGCGGGCAAGATCACGGCGCATAAGCTCGCGCTCCTCGGCGGCAATATCGCACTCGAAAAAGACAACGAAATCGGCACGCTTGCGGCGAATGCGCTCTCCGTCAAGGTCAAGTCCGATGCCTTGACCATTGGGCGAATCACAACGCCTGCGGGTGCGCCTGTCGCTTCGAGCACCATCAAGGGCGTGAAGTCGGGCGAAGCCGGCGGTACGGCGGGCGACATCGTGCTTTCCGCCGATGCTATGACCTTCACCGAGGGGGTCGAGGGCACGGAAAATCTCTACTCTCCAACAGGCGAATGCCGCGACGAACCTCAACGTCGGTACGGCGGGCACGGGTCTTACCCTGCCAGAGAACCTCTTTGGCGGCAGCAAGATCAAGGACGGATTCAAGCACGTCTATCTTGGCCGCGAAGACGCGACGGGCGCGACGAAGGTCGGCGGTACGCTGAACTTTGTCGATCCGACGACGATTCGCTCGGGTAAGACAGCAGGAACAATGACGGTCGACAGCGCGGCGAAGATTACGACGAACGGGCAATGATTTTGCGCTCGAATCGAAGGATCTGACGACCGCGGCGGGAAGTTCCGTCGATACGGGGACGGGCAATCTTACGCTCAAGACCGACAAGATCGACCTCAACGGCAAGATGAAGGGCAAGAAGGCACTCAATATCCTGCCGATGTCCCACAATCAGGACATCAGCCTCGGTGCGGATGATCCGACGAAGCTCTCTGCTCAATCGCTATTTTGATGGCAGCGACCGCACCTCTGGGAATACGAAATCGTTAACATCGGCGACAGGAGGGCGGCGGCCGCCTCTACCAGAGCGGCACGATTGACACGCCCTTCCGCGTCAACATCCAGCAGGCGATTACGAGCGGCACGGGCGGTGTCAATATCGCGGGCACGATTAAGACGAACGGAAGGACTACAGCATCGTCAGCCGTGAGGTCAATCTGAACAATGCAACGATTTCTGCGGACGATCCGAACGGTGTGCACCATGGCAACGTCACTATTCAGGCAGATACACTCAACCCCACAAACAGTAAAATCACGGGTCATGGAGATGTGACCTTTGATACCTATACCCCGGGAAGTCGATCCACTTCGGTACGGGTGGTTCTGCCTCGATTTCAGTCTGCCGTCGAATATTTTCAGCGGCACGGGTCTCCTGCAGAAGAATGCAGACGGCAGGGCTTCCGCAAAATCCGCATCGGCGGTGAGAATGCAGGGGATATCAAGGTCGGCAGCGTCGATCTGCCTGAGGGGCTTGCCGATGCCGTCGCCATCAAGAGCGGCGGTGCTGTGAGCTCGACGGGTGTCTTGAAATCTGTTCCGACTCTTGAGGTGGAGGCGAACTCCGTCAACCTTACGGGGCCGAACGAGATCAAGAACCTTGGCAATATCACGTCCGCCGCAGGCGTTTTCGATCGAGACGAAGGGCGGAACGAACGTCACGGGTGTGATCACGGGTAATAACGCTCCGATCAATATTACAAAACAAAAATGGCGGCAATGTCACATCGCACCCGGCGGGCAGATCGTTGGTACGGGTACGTCCGATGTCGTCATCGAAGCGCGGGGCGGCGCGTTCAAGAACAAGGGCGGCGCAAAGTGCTATCCAGACCGCCCCCGGCCAGCGCTATGTCGTGCATACGGAGGACTCCGTCGAGAACGAGATCGACGGGCTTGTCTTTGAGTTCCGCAAATACGGCGTGGACTACAACAATCGCAGCGCCTTCCCTGTTCCGCCCGGCAAGAATGCCATGTTCTACAAGTACCAGCCTGAACTCAAACTCTACTCAACCCGTGCCTACGGCGATGATAATCGGCCTTCTTCAACGCGACGGCAGGTTTCCACATCGTTGATGACGGGGAATGCCAAGCGCCGTGCACTCGACAAGGCGGAGGTCGACTATATCCGCGACCATGTGATTGACTCCGGTACGCACAATTTCGGCACGACGAAGCTGACGAATGTCAATGCCGACGTCAATACGGCGGACGGTACGGTGACGAATGCATTTACCGATGTCAATATGCGGTCGGGCGCACATACCTACGGCTCGGATTCGACCATTGCCAATGAGAAGATTACCTATCAGGGGCACAATGATCTCAACTACAAGATCACGGTCGACTACCGCATCGTGCCGCGTGAAGTTACGGTCACAGGAAAGACGGAGACCGTGAACTACGACGGCACGGCACACAGCTACACGGGCAACGCAGGTGTCACATTCTCGAATTTCGCGAACAGCCAGACGGCGATGACGGCCGGCATCTCGGGCTCTGTTTCCTATACCCCGATCGCGGACGTGACCAAGCCAACGGGCTATGCGCAGGGCGCTGTCCATGCGGGCGAGTACCGCGTTGACTTGAAAAACAGCACGCTTGCGGCGAACAATTATAAATTCAAGTATGTGCCGGGCAAGCTCACGATAAAGCCCATAGATATTCACTTCACCGCGCCGAGCGCGAGCGCATTTACGGCATCGTCGAACGACAGCGTGACCATGACGTCGAGTACGACGCATACAGGCACGCTCCTTTCGGGCGACAGCTTCGCCAAGTATACGGTCACGGCGACGGATGGCACGAATGATGTCACCGAGCGCACGGGTGTCGGCACTTACACGATGACCTTGAACGGTGCGGCGCTCGCCACGGGCAGCCGCAGCCTTGCGACGGACTACCATATTACCTCTGATCCCGGCACGCTGACGATCAAGAAGCGTGCGCTGACGATCACGGCGGGCGACAAGAGCCGTGTCTACGGCGATGCCAATACGACGGCGGGTTATGTTCATCATACGGCAAAGGTCAACGTCGCTGCAGCGACCGCGACGACGGGAGCTTGTGAACGGTGATGCCATTGACGATGTAACAGAGACGATTGACCCGACAGCAACCTGTTACGACGAATGCCGGTACGGCAGGTCTTTGGACAAAGGCGAGCGCCGCGCACTTCTCGTCGGGCACGGCAAACAATTACAACATCACATACGTTGACGGACATTTTAATATCACGAAGCGTGCACTGACCCTTGTTGCGGGCGACAAGAGCCGTATCTACGGCACGGCAAACAGCACTGCGAACTACGTGAATGGGACGAATCTCTTCCGTGTCAAGGCGGGAACGAACTCGTGAACGGCGATACGATTTCGACAGTAACGGAGACGATTGATCCGCATGCGACCGTCACAACGGACGCAGGAACGGCCGGGACTCAAGACGAAGATTGCGGGTGCAGTCTTTGGTACGGGCAACGCGAACAACTACGATATTTCGTATGAAGATGGCAGCTTTGCCATCACGCCGCGCGATCTGACGCTGCGTGCAGGAAACAAGACGCGCATCTACGGAACGAGAACAGCACCGCCGTCTACACGGGCGGTACGACGAAGTTCCGTGCGGATGCAGCGACCGCGACCACGGGCTTGGTGAACGGCGACACCGTCACCGATGTCATAGAGACCACGAATGCGACACGCACGTCGACACGTCAATGACACGGGGACTCAAAAACCTCGATCACGAACGCGCACTTTGGCACGGGCAAGGGCATCGAACTACCACATCACCTACGCGGACGGCGGCTTTGCTGTCACGAAACGCGACCCTCTACATTGCGGCGGGCGACAAGAGCCGCGCCTACGGTGCGGATAATGCGACGGCGCACTATGTGAACGGTACGAGCCGTCTCAATGTCGGGCATACGCCGCAGACGCTGCGACGGGGCTTGCGAACGGAGATGTGGATTTCTGAGTGTCACAGAGACAATCGATCCGCTGGCGACGGTCACGACGGACGCGGGTATGCCGCACCTCTGGACGCGCGTCTCTGACGCGCAGTTCGGTGCGGGACTTGCCTCGAACTACGCGATTCACTACGCAGACGGCAGATTTACCATCTCGCCGCGCGAGGTGCTGATCACGGCGGGCAGTGCCTCCCGTGACTACGGTGCACCGAGATCCCGTCATAACCGCATACACGATTGAGCGCGGCGATCATGCGTCGCAGCGCGGCCTGCTTGCGGGCGACGACATCAGCGGCATCGCATCATACTATGATGCAGGGGATGCATGCGACCACACGCGGCGGTATCTATCGGGGCGTGATCCACGTCGATCCCGCCTCGGTTACGGCGGGCTATACAGGGGGCAACGGCACGCTCCAACTATCACTTTAACTATGCGCCCGGGATCTGACCATCGCTATGCACGGCTTCGATATGGGCACGCCTGAGGGCAGGGCCGTAACGACGGGGAGTTCCTCTGCGGCGCAAATTACGGCGGGGCTGACGGGCACCCATTCTGCTGCGGCAGGAATCGGAGGCTCGGGTACAAGTCGGCGGAGCACGGGCGGCATCGGCGGAGCGTCCGTCGGCGGGAATGCAGGGGACTCTGTGACAGCAGGGGGCATCCTCAACGGGAGCGCTGCGGGATACGAGTTTCGCCGATGGTGTAACTGTTCAGGATGCCGCAGAATACGGCATCGTCGCACTGACAAACCGTGTCGTACTGACGGCGGGGAGCACATCGGAGGCGCATGACTTCGTCGAGCACAAGGACGGCTCGTTTGGCTTCGACCTCGGCAGGACGCGCGGTGACCGCGGCTTCCATCCCTGAGAATCCGGCGAACAATACGTCTGAGGCAATTCCCTGTACTCTTTACGGATGGCGGAACGCGTGAGCCTGACGGTATCTATACAGTCAACTACGCGCCGGATAAGCTGGCGATCAAGCCATCCTCGAAGAAGGTTGACATTCCGACCCGAAGGAGATTCGCAGCGCTTCGGAACAGACACTCAGTTCCTCTATCAGACGGCGAACGGCTCTTTTGCGGTGACGTTTCTGGCAACGGATTGTGACGCTCTATCCGAGGACGATGCCGCTCTCACCATAGTCACCAGCGAAGATCGCAAGGCCGAGCGTGCCGTGCTCGCTTCAGGGGCTTCTCACGTCAATCGAGGATCTCGGCGTGACCCCTGTGAGATTGCGCCGTCTACATCTTTAAAGTACTTGATGAGAAGACGGAAGAAGCGTAGAACTCCATACACCATATGCTAGAGTGGTCTGCTGCACGAAGCTAAAAATTTCGTGCGGCAGCCACTCTTTTATGTCCGTTATCTTTTCTAAAAATACTTTTTGACTTTTTGTCATTTTTGCTATTGACTTTTTGCTTTTTACCGTGTATATTCAGTATAGCTTTTGATTAGCACTCGGTTTTGAGAGTGCTAACAGCGACTGAAACGTGTTGAAAGGAGAGGAGAGGGGTGAATGTCGGACGATCTGGACGCACGCAAGAGTCAGATCCTGTGGGCGGTTGTCGATGACTACATCGCATCGGCAGAGCCGGTCGGATCGCGCACCCTTGCGAAGAAATACAATCTCGGCATCAGCCCTGCTACCATTCGGAACGAGATGGCGGATCTCGAGATGCTCGGCTATCTTGAGCATCCGCACATCCGCCGGCCGTATTCCATCGTCGAAGGGGTATCGGTTCTACGTCGATGGGCTTCAGCCTGTCGCCCCGGTGACGGATGCCGAGAAGCAGAAGATTCACGACTGGTACAGCAGACGAGTGCGGCGGCTTGACGAAGTCTTTCAGGAGACGGCACGGCTGATTGCGGATGTGACGCATAATGTATCACTCAGTACTTGCGCCGCAGGCGGCGCAGTCGACGTTCCGCATGCTGCAGTTCCTGCCGCCGCTCGGATATGACGCACGCAATTGCCGTGCTCATGGCGGATGCAGGGCTTCTGTTGAAAACCGCATCGTCGAGGATCCTGATGGTGCGACGTTCGCAGACTTTTCAGCGCATGGCGGGGGCGGTCAACACACCTCTCGGGGGAAAGGCGCTCAGCGATGTGACGAAGACAGATATGCGCCGCGTGCGCGATGCCATCGGCGATGAGTCTATTTTCGTCGCGGCAGTGGAGGTCATGCACCGTGCGCTCGAAGGGCGCTCGGAGGAGCGCTCTCACCTCGGCGGCACGGCACAGCTCCTCAGCAAACCCCCGAGTTTCAGGATCTCGAGCGCGTCCGCGCGATGCTGCTCGTCCTCGAGCGTGAGGATCTCGTCAGGACATCCTGCACGCACGCGGGCGAGGGCCTTGAGGTCACGATCAGGGCGCGAGAACAAGAGCAGCACATTCTGGGACAGCAGTTTCATCACGGCGACATACCATGTCGACGGCAGGCTGCTCGGAACGATTGCCGTGCTCGGTCCGACGCGCATGGAGTACGCGAAGGCAATGCGTATTTTGGACTATATAAACACAAACCCGACAGAGATGATCTATCAGCTGAAATGGTAGGAGAGGTGAACAGCTTGCAGGAAAACGAAGAGATGACCGCAGAGGAGCAGCCCGTGGACGCAGTGACGGATACGGAGGAGGCTCCTGCAGAGGGCGTCGTGGAGGATGTCCCCGCAGAGGAGGACAAGACCGCCGCACTCGAGGCGGAGGTGCAGGAAAAGAACGACCGCATCCTTCGGCTTCAGGCGGACTTTGAGAACTTTCGCCGCCGTACGGCGAAGGAGAAGGAGGAACTCGCCGCCGTCATCACACAGAATCTGCTTAGCGATCTCTGCCGCTGCTCGACAACTTCTGAGCGGGCAAATGGCGGTGGAACAGACGGATGTGAGAGCATTTCAAAAGGGCGTGGAGATGATTTTCACGCAGCTCCGCGAGGTGATGGAAAAGGCTGGGCTTGAGCACATCGACGCGGAGGGACAGGCCTTCGACCCGAATGTACATCAAGCGGTCATGCGTGTCGAGAAATCCCGATGTGGAGGACGGCACGATCACACAGAGGTCTTTTGCAGAAGGGCTACCAAGCAAAGGGCAGGGTCATCCGCCCCGCCATGGTGCAGGTAGCCGGTAACTAAGAGAATAAGATCTATAAGATTTTGGAGGAATATAAAATGGCTAAAGTAATTGGTATCGATCTTGGGAACGACGAACTCCGTTGTCTCCGTCATGGAGGGCGGCGAGCCGACCGTCATCACGAACCCCGAGGGCAGCCGCATCACACCGTCCGTCGTGGGCTTTACAAAGGACGGGCAGCGTCTTGTCGGTCGTCTGCAAAGAACCAGGCGGTCCTCGAGACTGACCGCACGATTTCATCCATCAAGCGTCATACGGGCGAGGCAACATCGTAGTGACGATCGACGGCAAGAATTACACACCGCCCGGAGATCTCCGCGATGATCCTGCAGAAGCTCAAGAGCGATGCAGAGGCATATCTCGGCGAGACCGTTTCGCAGGCGGTTATCACCGTTCCCAGCGTACTTCAACGACAGCCAGCGCCAGGCGACGAAGGATGCGGGCAAAGATCGCAGGCCTTGAAGTGCTGCGCATCATCAACGAGCCGACGGCGGCGGCGCTCGCCTATGGTCTCGTACAAGGATCAGGACGAGACTGTACTCGTATTCGACCTCAGCGGCGGTACGTCTCGACGTGCCATCCTCGAGCTCAGCGAAGGTGTGTTCGAGGTCAAGGCGACGAACGGCGACACGGTGCTCGGCGGCGATGACTTCGACAAGAAGGGTCATGGACTGGATGGTCGAGGAGTTCAAGAAGGAGAACGGCATCGACCTCTCGCAGGACAAGATGAGCGCACAGCGTCTCATCGAGGCGGCAGAGAAGGCGAAGATCGAGCTCTCGAGGCATGAGCCAGACAACATCAACCTGCCGTTTATCACGGCGGATGCGACAGGGGCCGAAGCATCTCGACCTCACGCTCTCGCGTGCGAAAGTTCGATGAGCTGACGGCGGATCTCGTGGAGCGCACGATGGTTTCCGACGCGCGAGGCGATGGAGGATGCGGGGACTTTCAGGCAGCGACATCGACAAGATCATTCTCGTCGGCGGTTCGTCGTATCTCCCGCCGTGCAGGAGGCCATCCGCAAGATCCTCGGCAAGGAGCCCTCGAAGGTGTGGAACCCCGACTGAGTGCGTGTCCATCGGCGCGGCGATTCAGGCGGCGTTCTCGTCGGCGAGGTCAAGGACGTGCTGCTCCTCGATGTCACGCCGCTCTGCTCGGCATCGAGACGCTCGGCGGTGTCTGCACGAAGATCATCGATCGCAACGCCACCATCCCGACCTCGAAGAGCCAGGTGTTCTCCACGGCGGCGGACAGTCAGCCGGGCGTTGAGATCCACGTCCTCCAGGGCGAGCGCTGAGATGGCGGCGGGCAACAAGACGCTCGGCCGCTTCCAGCTCACGGACATCCCGCCCGCACCGCGCGGCGTGCCCCAGATCGAGGTCAAGTTCGACATCGACGCGAACGGCATCGTCAGCGTGTCGGCAGAAGGACCTCGGCACGGGCAAGGGCAGGAGATCACGATTCAGTCCGACAGCGGCATGGAGCAAAGAGGACATCGAGGCGCATGGTCAAGGAGGCGGAGAGCCACGCCGCCGAGGACAAGAAGCAGCGAGGAGAGCCGTCGACGCAGCGCAATGCGGGCGACAGCCCTCGTCTATCAGGCGGAGAAGGCGATCAGGGCGATCTCGGCGAGAATGCAGACTCAGGCACTCTGTCTCCAAGACACAGGCAGCTGTCGAGCAAGCTGAAGGAAGCTCTCAAGGGCCGGACATCGAGGGCGACCGGCTATGGCGACCGAGGAGGCACGCCAGCCCCTACGAGCCTCTCCGCGGCGGGCATATCAGCAGGCACAGCAGGCAGCGGCGGCGAGGGGCTGCGCTGGGCGCGGATGCGAGATGCGGGCGCACAGAGCACCGCAGGATGACAACGTTGTCGATGCGGGAGTTCACCGAAGTCAAGGACGATAAGTAGAGTGGTATCGTGGGCGAGAAACGCGATTAATACGAAGTCTTGGGGGTCTCAAAGGCGCCCTCGGACGACGAAATCAAAAAGGCATAGAAACTCGCGCAACACCACCCTGACCTCAATCGTGACGACCCCAAGACCGCCGAGGAGAAATTTCAAGGAGGTCAACGAGGCGTACGATGTGCTGAAGGACCCGCAGAAGGCGGCGTACGACCAGTTCGGCCACGATGCTTTTCGACCCGCGGCGCGCGGCTCTGCCGGAGGAAACCCGCAGCGGGGCGGGCGAACCCTGGCGGCTTCGACAGGGATACGACATCTTCGATATGTTCGGCATGGGCGGCGGCGGACGCCGTGCACGCCGGCGAGGGACCGGAGCGCGGTGCTGATCTGCGCTATGACCTCGAGATCCCGTTTGAGGAGGCGGCGTTCGGCAAGGGGTCGAGCCTCCATCCCGCGCGAGGAGAACTGCCCAACGTGCGGCGGCTCGGGAGCGGCGAGGGATCGAGTGGAGACCTGTCTCGACCTGTAACGGTTCGGGACAGGGAGCAGGTCATGCAGCGGACGATGTTCGGCAGCATGATGACATCGCGCACGTGCAGCCACCGTCACGGCACGGGCAAGATTATCAAGAATCCGTGTTCCGACCGCCACGGCTCGGGGAGCGCAAGCGCGTCCACGAAGACCATCAAAGGTCAACATCCCGCGCAGCGTGGACGACGGACAGCGCGTCCGCGTCTCGGCGGCGGCGAGCTGGTGTAGCAGCGGCGGCGCGAGCGGCGATCTCTACGTCTGCTATCTTCATTCGCCCGCATAAGCTTTTTCAGCGGCGCGGGAACGATGTTCTCATCGAGATTCCGATCACGTTTGTACAGGCATCGCTCGGCGATACGGCTACGAGTACCAACCTCGACGGTGCGGTCGATCTCAAAGGTGCCGGCGGGGATCCAGACGGGGACGGTATTGCGCATCAAGGCAGGGGCATCCCGAACCTGCGGGTTCGGGGCGCGGCGACGAACACGTCCGTGTCAAAGTCACAACGCCGCAGAAGCTCTCCGCAGCAGAAGGAACTCCTCAAGAGTTCGCGGCACTCAGCGGAGATGCGGTGAACCGAGCAGAAAGCTTTACCGAGAGTTCAAAGGATCTCTTTACGATGACATAGCAGACGGCTGCGGCTACAACCTTGCCGCAGCCGTCTTTTTGTGCGATTGACATTGGTTCAGACAGTTTGTTAGGATAATCCGTATTGAAAACGGTTTTGAGAGACGCTCGATGGGGAGCTGCATGGAAAAATGTCTACGCGTTAGTCAAGCGTTTTTATGCGGAACACGGACGTGCGAATATCTTTTCGTTGCACGCACGCTGATCGAGCGCCATCTGCGCGCAGCGGCGTGGCGTGGCGGAGCGGGAGGACCTCTGCACCGACTGGTACTGCATCGAGGACTTTCTCACGGTCATTCAGCGACGGGATGATTCCCTCGCACGGCTCTTCATCCGCATCGATTATCTGGCACTCTTTTTCCGCTATGCCGACACGCATATTGATCGCCGTCCGCTCAAGCGTCATGCCGAGGACTATTTTTGCGCGGATGCGTGCCTTTCTGACCTATCTCGGTGAGACAGGCGACTATGACATCGACCTCGGCGAACTGGATGCGGATCTCGAGATGTTCTACATCACGGGGCGGTTTTTCGTCTGCCGGAGCGCGTTACATGGGAGGAGATCGACGGCCTGACCATCGAGGACATCGAGGAGGACGAGCGCATTGAGATGGGAGGAGCTGGAACATCCAGCTCAACGAACTCCTGCACCGCATCGGTGAATACTTCCGCCGTCCCGAGTATCAGCTCGATGTTGACGTGCCGCGATGATCTACACGGGCGACCTTTATGACATGAGCGCATATGAGGGATGCGACCGAGGAAGAGAAGGAGACATTCTGGCTGAGGTTTTGGGATTATTTCTTCTTTGACTATCACCTCATCGCAACGGATAAGACGCCGATTGCGCATTACAGTGAGAAAGAGTGGGATCACCTCGACTTCGATGAGCGCGAGATCATCCGCGATCTGCTTGCGGCGCGGTTCGCCGTCCTCTCGTGACGGAGGAGTACGACGATCACGTTGTCTGCCGCGACATCCTGCGCGATGAGGAGGTCATCCTGCCGCATCCGGATATTCCGGGGCACTCTCGAAGAGCATTCTCTTTGGGCACACTGTGACGAGGGGATGATGATGCTCAACCACATTACGGCAATTCCTGCGAGCAACGCCTGCGGCAGCGGATCGAGGATACAATTCAGCGGAGTTTGAACTCTTTCGCATACAAGCACCCGAGGCGACGATGGATGATTTTCCTCGCGTGCGGCGGCACTCGTGCGTCATACGATCCATGTGCCTCGACGCTGCACAGATCGATGTACTGCCGCGCCGCGTGTTTGCCGCATCCCATCCGGCGCACCATCGATCCGCACATGTGCAGAGGAACTCGGCGTACTGCAGATGATTGCGGATAAGATCGGCTTCAGCCGCCACGCACAGGTGCTCATGTGATCTCTTTCTCGACTATGCGCAGGTGGATCTCGCACAGGCGCAGACGGCGGAGGTGCTGACGGCGACGATCTTCCTCATGCCGAGATCAACAATATCGACCTTACGCCGATCACAGAGCTCCCATCATGTGGTCGGCTCGGATAAAAAGACGGTATGCGCCGCACACGACCGTATGCGCAAGGCGCTGCATTGTGTGCCCTACGATCCCCGCCATCTGGGGAGGAGGGCTTTGTGACGATGCTCTACAGCGTTGTCCACGGGAAAGCAAACTTTTTAGGAGGAGGCTCCTATGGAACAAGATCCGCGTGTGCGGCCGATGAGCCGTGAAGAAAATGCCGCCTATCGCGGCGTAACGGTGGACGAGCGGTGAGTTGAGCCGCAGGCGGACGAGGGAGAAACATTGTATGGCAGTACATCGCGCGGCTCCTCCGTGCGCTACATCCGCATCGGTGGAGCTGCGCCGCGCCGTTCTGCGCTCACAGAGCCTTCTCTGGGCGGCGGTCCTCGGAGACATCCTCGCGCTCTTTATCTTCGTCGCCCTTCCTGCCATCGTCGCGATCGTCATCGCCGTGTTCGTGCTTGGCACGATCGTCGGCCTCGATCGGGCCGCGGACGCATCGTGGACTTATACGGCGGCTGTATGGACGCTAATTGAAAAGTGTGCGAAAATTAGCAGGGCTTTTACAAAACTCCTACTATGCTGATATCTCAATAAATTCATTTTAAGATCTGGAAGAGTGGGTGGGAAACCTCTTTTCATTGCGTATGAGAAGAGGGAGAGCATGAGCGCGAGATCGAGGAGCGCGTTGAGGAGATTGCGACGCGGCCTCGCTGGCGGGCAGTCCGGAACTTGGACTGGTCGATGTCAGATATGTGCGCGAGCGCGACTACTATTTGCGTGTCTATATTGACAAGGCGGGCGGCATTGATATCGACGACTGCCAGGAGCCTCAGTGAGCGTCTTGAGAGATTCTCGACCGCGAGGACTTCATCCCCCGAGGCGTACATCTTGGAGTCTCATCGCCGACTCGACCGTGTGCTCCGGAAGCCGCGATTTCGACGCGAGCATGGAAAGCAGGTCGATGTGACGCTCTATGCGCCCTTCGACGGAAAAGAAGCGGTGGACAGGCGTACGCTCGCAGGACTGTGACGGCAAGACACTGACCTTTGGACGAGACGGAGATTCCCATGGAGCAGGTCTCACAGATACGTCACTGCATATCGACTTTTAGGGAGGATTTGGGTTTTGTGCAGAGCACAAAGAAAGACAGCGGAAAGGGTTCCTTCAGACACTGGAAAGACTTGCGTGCGTACGGAAGGGCATCGATGAGACAGCTCTTCGGACCATCGAGGCCAGCGCTGATCTCGCGTATCAGCGCAATTTCAACAGCTCAGAATAGCCGGAGACGTCCGCATGTGCTCTGTCGCGTGAAACGGGGCGTTTCACGTCTTTTCCTGCCATCAGGGACGGTGGTCGAGGAAGCACAGAACGACGTCACGAGCATCTCGCACTCGCAGGCGCGCGCCATCAGCCCGGACTATAGCGGTCGGCGATGTAAGTGTCCGGGATCGAGATGACCCGCGAGACTGTGGACGCGTCGCGGCGCGAGACGGCGAAGCAGGTAGATCATGCAGCGCTGCGCAGAGGCGGAGCGTGGGATCGTCTACGAGAGTACGATGAACCGTTCAAGTCGGATATTGTGACGATCGTCCAGCGCGCTGAGGGACGCAATGTCTTTCGTCGACATCGGACGCGCCGAGGCGGTGCTCATGCCGACGGAGCAGATGCCGACGGAGGAATTACAACTGCAGCGACCGCTGCGCGCCTACATCATCGAGGTGACGCACGCTGACGCGCGCCCGCAGATCCTCCTCTGCGCACCGTCCGGGGCTGCTCAAAAGCTGCACTGAGCTGCAGGTGCCCGAGATGCAGGAGACGTGGTCAGGATCCGAGTCGATTGCGCGTGGGGCGGGCAGCCGCTCTCCAGGGTTGCCGATCGCACTCCTCGGAGGAGCGCGTCCGATCCCAATCGGCGCCTGTGTCGTCCGCACTATATATGCGCGTACAGGCGGTGGTCGACGGCGAGCTCGCGAGCGAAAGATCGACATTGTGAAGTGGGCGACGATCCTGCGACCTGCATTTGCAGACTCGCTGAACCCACGCGAGGTCATCTCGGTCGCGGTCGGCGGGAGCGAGAAGGGTCTCACGCGTCGTCGTACCCGGACTATCAGCTCGCACTCGCGTCAGCGAGGAGGGGCAGAACGCCCGCCTCGCGGCCAAAGCTCACGGGATGGGAAGATCGACATCAAGAGCGAGTCACAGGCGCGGGAACTCGCGCTGACCGCCCGATGACGGGCGGGGACGGCTGCACTGGAAAGCAGAGCCTCTGGCAGAGGAGAGCTTATAATGGCGGAGACGGAAACGGCCCGAGCGGCTGTGCGTCGGCTGCCGTCAACTGCATCAAGGACGAGCTCCTGCGTATCGTGCGGACACAACAGAGACGCTGCGCCTGACCCGACGGGCAAGAGGCGGGCGCGTGCCTTATCTCTGTCCCTCCTGCGAGTGCCTCCCGACTGGCGCGCAGGCGCGGGCGGTCTGTCGTGGTCGTTCAAGGCGGGAGTTTACTCCTGCCGTCTACGACAGCATTGGAGACGTTGGCGTCCGACGTGAGGAGACGGCACGGCGCATGAATACAGAAATGGAAAAGCGCACGCAGAGCTCTGCCTCAGCATGGCGGCGCGCGCGCAGCATCCTGTCCGGTGCGTTCGTGGTGGAGGAGGCACTCAAACGGAAGCAGGGACCTACCTCCTGCTCGCGGCGAGATGCCTCGGAGGAGACCAGACAGAAATTTACCCGCATGGCGGCGCAGCAGCTTATGTGCCGACGGCGGAATTACTGACCATACGGCAGCGCGGGCACTGTCTCGGCAAGGAGTACCGTGCGGTTGCTGTGCTCATGAGATGGGAGTTTGCGGACGGGCTCAGTGCCCTGTTGCAGGATATTACACCGACGAAGGGTGGATTGATGTCAGAATCAGATGCAGAATCACCGATTTGGCAAAGGAGTTCAAGACGGACAAGATACCAGGTTATTGACCTCCTAAAGGTAGCAGAACTATAAAGTGAAGGACCATATATTCAGCGCGGTCGGCGAGGAGAGCGCGCTGCCGTCGAAAAGGCTGAACTTGGCCGTACCGCAAAACCCGTGCGCGAGGAGTCCCTGCGGGCAAATCCCGCTCCATCGAAGGCAGCCGAGGCGTCCGGCAAAGAAGGAAAAAGCGTCCGTCGGATGAACGCCACGAACGGCTGCGCGGAGACGTAGCAAGACCAGCCGCCTTCGCAGCCAGGCTGCTCTGCCCGCACCCGCTGCGGAGGAGAAGCCTGTGCTGCGTGCTGCGCGCCAGGCACCCGGCATCGTGATCGTACGTCAGGCACCCGCTAGCGAACGCGCGTCAGGCGCAGGATCGCACACAGCGAGCCGCGCATCCGGGCGAGTGCGGGCGCACGATCACAGCGTCCTGCGCAGGCGCGCGCGGCGAGTGTCGCGTCAGCTGCCGCAGCGCAGCATCCGCCGCCGCCCCGACCGAGGGCGCGCGACAGCGCAGGCGCGGCGCGACGCGGCAGGTGACACGCAGGTGCCGCAGGCGGCGACCCCGCAGCCCGCACGACGCGGCAGCGCGCCGCGACGCGAAGCGCACGGATCTGCGGCAGAGCGGGCGCAAAACGCGCGGCAGCGCATATGCAAGGGCGCGCAAAGGGGCATGCGGCACGCACGGCTGCCTGTATCGGCGTGAAAAGCGGGATCCGCACGTCGAAGCACATCAAAGCTGCCGAGACGAAGTCGCCGTCAGGATCTCGCGTCCAAGATGAGGCTATGCGGCGGCGGACATCATCGAGCTCCATGCTCCATGGGCGTCTATGGCGAGCATCAATCAGGAGGATCGACGCTACGATGCAGCGCGACGCTCGTCGCGGCGGAGTTCGCGCGTGACGACGGAGGAGCTGCCGCCGGATGTCGATCCGACGCTGATCGGAGATCGAGGACGATCCGAAGACGCTCGAGGATCATGCCCGCCGGTGATCACCAAAGTCATGGGCCATGTCGACCACGGCAAGACCTCGCTCCTCGACGCGATCCGCAGCACACTCCGTCAGCACGCACTGAGGCCGGCGGCATCACGCAGCACGTCCCGGTGCGCATATCGGGTCGTCTGTCAGGGCGGAAAGATCGTCTTCCTCGACACGCCGCAGCGAAGGCGTTTCACGGCGATGCGCGCGCGCGTGCGCAGAATCACTGGACGTGGCGATCACCTCGTCGTCGCGGCCGGACGACGGCGTCATGCCGCGGACGGTCGAGGCAATCGGCCACGCGAAGAAGTCGGCGGGGTACTACATCATCATTGCCATCAGCCAGATCGACAGCCGGGCGCAAACGTCCGACCGCGTCAAAGCGGGAAGCTCATGGAGTACGGGCCTCGTGCGCGAGGAATACGGCGGCGATTCACCATCGTAATTGCCCGTCTCCGCGAAAGCAGCGCATCCGGCATTGACGATCTGCTCGAGAACATCCTGCTCGTCGCCGAGGTCGAGGAACTGAAGCGAACCCGAACCGCGAGGCGCGCGATGTCATCATCGAGGCAAAAGCTCGACAGAGGGCGCGGCTCAGTCGCGAGCTGAAAATGCTCGTCCAGAGCGGCACGCTGCGCATCGGCGACGCTCCATCGTCGTCGGCACGGCGTACGGTCACGTCCGCGCGATGATCAACGACCGCGGCAGCGCGTGAAGGCGGGACCCTCATGCCGACGGATCCTCCGGTACTCAAGCGAGTGGCGGCCCGTCGGCGGGCGACATCCTCGCCGCCGTCGATGCGAAAGCAGGCGCGCTCGATTGCCGAGGCGCGCCTCGGCAGCCAGCGGCGTGACCTCATCAAGTCGAAGAGCGTTTCGCTGGACCGCGCTCTTCCAGCAGATTCAGCAGGGCGACATCAAGGATCAACATCGTCGTCAGGGGCCGGACGTGCAGGGCTCGGTCAGGCTTACTGGACTCCGCGCTCCTCCGGGCTCAACAAGAACGACGAAGTGCGCGTGAAACATCGTGCACTCTCCGCGTCGCGCGCGGTCAGCGAGTCGGACATCATGCTCGCGGCGGCATCGAAGGCGATAAGCGTCATTGCGTTCCAACGTAGCATCGTCGGACGCCAATACGCGCCGATCTCGCGGACACGAGGAGGACGTGGACATCACACCTACCGCGTCGGCATCGACGATTACGCTGAACGATGTCAGGACGCGATGAGCAGCATGCTCAAGCCGAAATGCAAGGAAGTCGTCCAGGGGCGCGTCGGGATCCGTCGGGTCCTTGCGCTTCTCAGAGAGCTCTTAGTCGCAGCTCGTACGTTCTCGAGGGCCGGATCCACGGCAATGCGAAGAATCGCATCCTGCGACAATGTCAGAGGCTCTTCGACGAGATCGACTCCCCTGCGCCACCGCTTTGACAGGATGAGGTGAAGGAGGTCGCCGCCGGCCCCAGTGCGGCATCTCCATCGTCGACTTCCGCGACTTTGCGGAGGGCGACATCATCGAGGCGCTATACAATGGGAGATCAAAGACCTCAATCGCCGAAGCGCGAACAAGGCAGCAGAGCAGAAGCGCGTGAAACGCAGGCTGCCCTGCTGCAGCGGCACCACTGCAGCGGAAGAAAACGCACGAATAAGAGAAAATTTTTGAATCAATGGTGCAGTCCTTTGCCCGCTCAGCGCCGAGACTGTGCCAATTTCCTGTTGAACTGAGGAGGCGCACCTATGGCAGAGGTTCGCGTTGAAAAACTTCACGGGGAACTGATCAAGCGGGGATCAGCGACATCATCTTCAATGGCTCGAAAGATCGCGCATCGGCTTTGTGACCCGTCACCTCCGTCGCGTGCGGAGGATCTGCGCGAGGCGAAGTCTACCGTCAGCGTCATGGGCGACGAGAAGAAGAGCGCGTGATACCGCTGCACGGGCTCGACGACTCCGCCCGGCGTGCGCCGCGAGGATCAGGAGAGCGCATTCGGCGGCTGCGCTTTTACCGCCCGAGATCAGCTTTGCGCTCGATACATCAGCTCATGCTGGCGACCACATTCAGCGCCTGCGGACGAGAGTTCACGAGGACCAAGCCGATGGCGAGAGGAAAGGAGCAGGACGGTGAAGATCACGCGACGAACAGCCGGCGCAGATGGTCGCCGACGCGCAGACCGTCATCCTCGCTCGCATCCGTCCGGATAGGGACAGCATCGGATCGACGCTCAGGCTGATGCACTGCCTCAGGAGCGAGCAGGATGCGCGCGTGCTGATCGACGATGGGATCCTCCCACCTCTCGCATTTCTGCCGGGGGTGGGCAGATCAGGCGTCCCGCGATGGGACGCGCTGCACAGCCGATCTCCTCATCGTCTGCGATGTGGGCGCTGAAGCGCACGGGCGCGGTACGCGATGCCGTCAAATCGTGCCGTGCGCGTGCTCCAGCGTCGACGTCATCGTGACAGCGAACGACGAGGCGGCGAGTATCTCTATCTGAATCCGGACTACGCCGCCACCTGTGGGATCATGCACGGCCTCGGCGTCACGCTGATGGGCGGCGAACCTTTACTCGCTCGATGCCGCCACCTGCTTTCTATACGGGGATGGCGACGGACACGGGCTTCTTCCGCTTCTCAAACGCCACGCCGCACACGATGCGCGCGGCAGCGCACATCTCGGTAGGATCGAGGGTGAAATACCGAATATCATCGCGTCGCGATGGACTGAAAGTCCTACGGTGAAGTCATAGCGCAGGTGCGTACTCAAGCAACCTCGAGATGCTATCGTAGCGGGTTGCGGCGGTCTTTATCGACGAGCGCGGGCGAAAGGAGATTCCACGGCGACCGAGGGACTGCTCGATGACTGCGCGTGATCGAGGACGCAGGTGTCGTCTTCTTTGTGAGAGTGGCTCGAGCGAGGATACTACCGCGTCAGCATGCGCTCGAAAGGGCACCAGATGTCTCGCGCATCGCGCAGGGACTCGGCGGCGGAGGACACATCCGCGCGGCGGGCTGCCACTACATGCGGCTCATTCGATCGAGGCGAAGAAGACCATCCTCGCGGCGATCGAGGCTGAGCTAGACCGTTACGACGTAGACGGCTTTCATCAATGTGCTGAGGCCCACGGGGCTTTTCGTGCACTTTGATGTCGTTGACATCGTGCGGCGTGTATTTCAGCACAAACGTGTAGGGCACGCAGGGACGCTCCGACCCACTGCGGCAGCGGCATCTCGCCCGTTGCGCTCGGACGCTGCGCGTCGCCTCGTGGAAGTATGGAGAATGCGCGGACCGTCCTACCGTGCGGAGATCGCGTTTCAGCTACGCGACGGATACAGGGGACGTGGCATGCAGGTGATGTGGCGCGTGGAGCAAATCCGCGTCCGCGCTACCGTCGAGGAGGAGCTGCGGCGTGTGCTCCGGGCACTTTGTCGGAGAGATCGAACAGACACCGCCCGCCTGCTCACGCGATCAAGGTCCGACAGCGTGCCCTGCTGACCTCGTGCGGCGAGGGGCGGCGGTGGAGATCCACGCGCACGGTCCGCATTGACGGCTGGAGCTCGTCCATGCGGGATGCCGCGCACATCGCATCCTCGTCGACGTGGACTGCGCGCAGGGGACGCACATCCGCTCGCGCTCTGCACGGACATCGGTGCGGTACTCGGACTGCCCGCGACGATGCGCTCTCCCTGCGCACGCGCGTCGGCGGCTTTACGCTCGCAGATTCGTATTATGCAGCGAGGAACTTGCGGAGGTGCGGAGACGGCTCTGCGATCCTGACCGGCTGCCTCAAAGATCTGCCAGTATATGAGCTCGCCCCGCAGCGCGGTCGAGGCGTTCTACAGCGGGCTCTCGAGCCTCAGAGCGGCGCATGGAGCTTGCCGAGCTGCTACCGCGTGTGCACGAGGAGCGTTTTCTTGGCATCGGAGCGCTATGATGCGGCATCGCGCGAAATGTACCTGCAAAGCATTTCCGCCGGTGAATGAAATATTGGACCAAAAACCCCCACCCCAACCCACCAACACAACAACAAACCACCAAACAAAACAACGTCCATTGCTTTCAGCGGCGATCCTTTTCCATCATTGCACACAAGAAAAATGCAACCCCCACCACCCCAACCCACAAAACCCCACCAACAACAACCCCCCCCCCCAAACCCCCCCCCAAAACCAAACACCCCACCACCAAACCACAACCCCCAACAACACACCACAACACAAAAACCCCACACAAAAAACCACCCACCCAACCCAACACACACCCCCCAAACACACCCAAAAAACAAAACCCCCCAACACCACACCACCAACCAACCCCCAACCCCCCCCCCACAACCAAAACCCCACCAAACAAACAAACACACCAACACACACTATCCTCTGTCTAAAATGCGCAGGAATCGACAAAACAACCAACACACAAACACAACACACACAAAAAACACACAAAACAAACCAAACCACCCCCCCCCAACAACCAAAACCCCACACACCACAACCAACACAAACCCCCACACAGGGCCAACAAGGAAAACTCACATGAATAGATGACATCATCATGGCTTTCGCCTGATTTCGCTCGGAGGAGATTGCAGGAGGCGCCCGGACGACGGGGCACACGTTTGTCCATGAGAAGACGGAGCGCACGGCTCTTTTTCCTTGAGGACGGCGGACGACAACAAGGTCTTTTCGATCAGCTTTCCGCACGCCGCCCGTGGATGATACGGGCGTGGCGCATATCGTCGAGCACTCCGTGCTCTGCGGGCTCCGCAGTAATCCGCTGCCAGGCCGTTCGTGGAGCTTGTAAAGGGCTCGCTCAACGTTTCCTCAGCGCGGTGACGTTCCCAGACAAGACCGGTGCTGCCCGTCGCGAGGCGACGACCGCGACTTTGCAAAACCCTGATGGACGTGTACCTCGATGCGGTGTTCCCTATCCATCCATGCGCACGAGATCACGCAGAGTGCTGATGCAGGAGGCTACTGGCACTACAGGCTCGACGATGCCGATGCGCCGCTCCGATACGGCGGCGTGGTGCGCAACGGATGAGAGGCGCACTCTCCGTACGCCCGATCACCTCGGCAGCCGCATCGCGGCTGCCTCTATCGATACCGACGTATGGCTGCGGGTCGGGCGGCGATCCCGGCGATCCCGCACGCAAGAGATGTTCCTCGATCACCACGCACGGTGCATCACCTCGAACAGCTACATCTATCTGCAGGGATATGGATGTATCGAGGAAAAACTTGCGTGCCTCGACAGCGCCTACCTCTCGCATTTCGAGGCGGATTCCCGTGCCTCAGCGCATCGACCGTCAACAGGCGTTCGCAGGGCGCGTCGAAAAACACTTCTATCCCGTGGGACGGAGGGACCGCTGAGGAAAACAGTTTCCTCTCGCTGAACTGGGTCATCGGCGACACGTCCGACCGCAAGCGCGTGATGGCACTGCAGATCCTCGATCACGCGCTTCTCGGGATGCAGGGGCGCACCGCTGCGTCAGGCACTCATCGACGCGGGGCTTGGGCGCGACGTGGACTCGAACTATAGAGGCGACATCCCTGCAGCCGCTGTTCAGCATCATCGTGAGCAAGTCGGAGGACGGCACGCGCCGATGAGTGTGCGGATCGTCAAAGGAGACTCTGCGGAAACCTTGCGGACGGCGGTCTCGATCACACGCTCGTACAGGCATCGCTCAATACGCTTAGAGTTCCGTCTGCGCGAGGTCGGACTTTGGCTCCCTCGCCGAAGGGCTGATCTACGGCATCCGCATGATGAAGACGTGGCTCTACGACGGTGCGCCTCGCCGACTACCTGCGCTATGAGGATGCTTGCTCAGAGCTGAAGGATGGTCTGGAAAAGGGCTACTTCGAGCAGGTGATCCGCGGGCTTCACTTGAGAATCACATGGGCTCTCGTGACGCTCGCGCCAAAGCGGACGCTCGGGCGGGAGCGTGAGGCGGCACAGGCGGCGATCCTCGCGGAGAAAAAGGCGGCGATGAGCTCCGATGAGATCGCGCAGGTGATGGATGCCTGTGCGGCACTCAAGGCGGCACAGGAGGAGGCGGACACGGAGGCACTCGCGTCGATTCCGATTCTCGCACGCTCCGACATCCGATGCGGACGCGGAGCGTCTGCCGCTTACGTGCGTGACTGCGCGGGGATGCAGGTTCTGTACTCCGATCTTGAGACGAACGGCGTTGCCTATCTGAGATTTTTACTTCCCGATGGCGGCGGTCGCACAGGCAGATTTGCCATATGCCGTACCTCCTGCCGAGATGTTCGGTGCAGTCGATACCGCGCGCGGCACAGCTATGCGGAGCTTGCGATGCTGCGCAGTCTCTACACAGCGGCGAGTTTCGGCGCGGACATTGTCGCCTATACGCGTGCGGTGGGCCGGACTCGCTTGCACCGCGCTTTTAAGCACTGCGTGCGAAGGTGCTGCGTGAGAATCTGCCGCGTCTTTTCGATCTCCTCGCGGAATCATGACGGAAACGGTTTCTCGGGCGCAAAGCGCGTGCGCGAGAACTGATCGACGGGAAAAGACGGGCATGGAGCTGTCCCTGCAGCGTGCGGCAAATCAGGTTGTCGCGTCGCGCATCGCCGCCGATCTCGCCCTCAGGCTGCTATGCCCGAGGTCGGCGGGCTGCCGTTCCACGACTTCCTGCGCACGTTCAGGACGTTTCACGGCGTCATGCGGAGATGCAGGCGGCATTTCGCACGTATCCTGCCGCAGATCAATACAAACGATCTGATGGTGGGCGTTACGCGCCAGCGCTGCGCCTACCAGTATGAGAGTCGCGGCGCGGGCTTGCGCGTTCCGGCAGACGCTCGTCGAGACCTGCTTTGCGTCGTACACGCGGGAGATCGCGCCGAGAAACGCGGGAGCTGATGACGCAGAGCCGCGTGACCACCGGTATGTGGCGAGGCGCAAACTTGCTATCAGCTGAGTACGAGACACGGGCGTTCTGCGCGTGCTTGAGAACGACTGCTGCGCTATGACTATTTCTGGACGCGCATTCGCGTGCAGGGCAGCGCGTACGGTGCGATGACGCAGTTCAACCGCAACGGCTTTATGCAATCTTTTCCTCCTACCGCGACGAGCCTCGCGGGAGACGTTTCGCGGTGCTCGATGAGACGGCGGACTATGTGCGCTCGTTTCGATGTGTCCGACCGCGAGATAGACCAGTTCATCATCGGCACGATGAGCGGCGATGGATGCGCCGCTCGTCGCAGATGAAGGGCGATATTGCGGCGACGTTCCACCTGCGCGCGGCATTACATGGGAGGATCGCCAGAAGGCACGCGCGAGTTCTCACGGCACGTCAGGAAGATGTGCGTGCGCTCGCGCGCGATGGTTGAGCGGCAATGCGTGAAAATGTGCGCTGCGTGCTCGGTGGCGAGGAGAAGATCCGCGCGAGTGAGGCACTCTTTGGGAGATTCGTCCCGCGCTGCGGACGTGAGAAAGTTTTGACTTTTCACGCCGTGCGTGGGATAATAGAAAGATAAACTGAAGGGGAACCTGCCATGAAAAAGACGATTTTCCGTGGTGCCGGCGTTGCCATCATCACGCCGTTTGCGGAGACAGGCGTGAACTACGAACTCGGGCGCATTATCGAGGATCGGGTGCGGGCGGTACGGATGCCATCATCATTACGGGGACGACGGGCGAGTCGCGACGATGACGGACGCAGAGCACCGCGAGGCAATCCGCTATGCTAGTGGAGCAGGTGAAGGGCGCATCCCCGTCGTGGCGGGGAACCAGCTCGAACGAGAACTGCCTATGCGGTCGAGCTCTCGCAGTATGCGGAGAAAGGTCAGGGGCGGATGCGCTGCTTCTTGTGACCCCATACTACAATAAGTGTACGCAGACGGACTCATTGCCCACTATACGAAAATCTGCGGACAGTGTGAACATCCCGCGATTCTCTACAGTAACCCCTCGCGGGACGGGCGTGAACATCAGGACGGAGACGGCCGCCGCACTCGCAAAAGCATCCGCGTATCGTCGCGGTCAAGGGAGAACGACGGCGATCTCTGCGATCCTGCGTCTGCGATGCGGCGGTCGGCGACGAGCTCGCGGTCTACTCGGCAACGACGATCAGATCGTGCCCATCCCTCCTCGGCGGCGCGGGGTTATCTCCGTGCTCTCAAATGTGCGCCGCAGGCGGCGCACGATATCTGTCAGAACTATTTCGACGGGAACGTTGCGGAGGCGGCACGTCTCAGATACGCCGCCGACTCATCGACGCACTTTCTGTGAGGTCAATCCGATCCAGTCAAGACAGCGATGCGGCCTCGGCTATCAGACAGGCCCCCTGCGTATGCCGCTCTCGGAGATGGAGCCGCGCATACATATCACCAACTCTGACCCGGCACTGCGTACACAATCTGCTGAAATGATGTCAAACGCTCTCCTTTTGTGCTGCAGTGCAGCGCGAGAGCGTTTTGATATGGAAAGGACGGAGTGCGGTGACAGAGGATAAAGTCGATCTCGCGCGTACGATCTGCCATGCGCGAATTCCTCGGCGGTCGGCGTTGATCTTGCGGCGCAGGGATGGAGAAACTCCTGCGTGCGGCTGCGCTATCGCGGAGCTTTGAACTGCATGCGGATCACCGGGATCTCTGGGCGGATGTGCTGGAGAAGACGGACAGGCTGTCGCCGTTCGATCATTTCCTTCACTCTATCTGTGAGCACACCTGCTCCATTCTTTAGGACCTTTATATTGTCTATCATCCGCACGCAGGACGTGGCGAGACTAGTGCTCGCGCGGCTCGTTGCACATGGCACAACTCCACAGCTGCAGGAGCGGCTGACGGAAGATATTACGCGGAGATCGACGCAGGGGCTCGGTGCGGAGGCGTTCTTGTCGTTCTCGACGCGGCAACTCTGTGACGATGCGCGGGCTTCAGCCACACAGAACGCAACGACGACCTCCACGTGTCGGTCTTCCGAGAGACAAACAGTAATTACAGACGTGGCAGATGCTCGAGAGAGGAATCATGGTTCGAAATATCGCTTCCGTGACGACAGGAGCTGACGATTGGCAGGCGGACGCTCGTCATGCAGGATTCTAAATGTGACGCCAATTCGTTTCGGATGGCCGGCAAATGGAATACTCGTGACAGTGCCCTGCAAACGGAAGAATGGTGCGAGATGGCGCGGACATCATCGATATTGGTGAGTCAGCCGTCCCGGCTTTGTGCCGATGAAGACAGAGGAGAGGAAATGGGCCGGCTTCTGCCATTCCACAGAGACTGTCTGTCAGATTCCCCGTGCCTGTCTCTGTCGGACCACGTTCAAGGCAGAGACCGCGCGTGCACTGCGGGCGAGTGCGCATATGAACGACATCTGGGGCTGCGGTATGCGGAGGCCGAGAGCGATGGCGCGTAACCGCTGCCGAGCAGATGCCCGTTGTCGTCATGCACAACCAAAATGGAACGGTGTATGACGGGTATCATCCGAAAATGCGTGCGTTCTTTGCACGCTCCGCGATAGCGGAGGATCAGGTCTTTCGTGTAAATCTCATCCTTGACCGGCATAAGCACGGCAAGACGGCGAACAGAATACACGTTCTCAGACACGCCGGATGAACTCATCTCGTATGACGGCGTGGACTATCCTGTGCTTCGGTGCGAGCCGCAAAGAGCTATCAGGGCGGCACTCGATCTGCCTGTCACGCAGAGCGCATGGGCGACAGGGCGGTGTGTGTCGAGTTGAGCGCGGCACGACGTTGACGCACGCGTGCATGATGTGACCGATTGCCGGATGCGCCGCATGACAGACGCGATTTTGGGAGCGTAGGTATGGATCGAATTTTTACTGCGGGATGCGCTTTGCGTGTCACGGTGTACTGCCACACGAGCAGGAAGTGCCGCACCCTTCGAGTGAATGGAGATGAGGCTCGATCACGAGCGGCGGGAGGCAACGACCTTGACGATACGGTGACTATGCCAAGGTCTATGATGTTGTGTCCACAGTTTGACGGTCGCACGAAAATATCTCATTGAGCGATTGCAGAGATCGCGGATGATCTTCTGCGGGACTTCGATGTGCTTCGATGGGTGCGCGTGACGGTGCGACAAACTGCACCCATCGACGGCCTCTCGATGTCGGTGTGTCGATCCTGCGCACAGAAAGACTTCGACATGTGACGGCATGCATCGGTATCGGAGCAAATCTTGTGCGCGTGGGGAGACGATGCGTGCGGCACTGCGGCGTGTGGCGGAGGCTTTCCTCTATGTGCGCCGACAGAGTATCATTTCTACGAAACGCCGCCGTGGGGACGAGACCGATCGCCTTCGTTCCTCAATGCGGCGCGTATCTCGCTTGACGGTGCGCCGCAGACACTCGGTGAACTCCAACACTCGGCATGAGCTCGGACGCGTGCGTCTGATACTGAGGAGCGCGGACGATTGACCGCCATTCTCCATATTGAGGGGTGACGTATGCGGATGGGGGCTGACCTGCCGCATCCCTGTCTCACCCAGGCGGGCGTTTGTGCTTGTACCGCGCGGAAGTTGCGCCCGATCTGATGGTCAGACGGTAAAGGTACGGCGTGTTGCTGCAGTCGATACAGCAGAGGTTGTACGCGCATCTGATCTGAGCCATATCCATCGACGCTCATCGCCGCTGGCGGCGGGTGGGCGGCGCTGGGCACTGTGGCGGCTTGCCCGACGGATTGCCGTGAAGATACCGGCACATTTTCGCCGCACGACGATGGGCGGTATTGTCGTTATGGGGCGGCGTACGATGGGTCTGCCTGACTGCCGACCACTTGCGGGATTGCCAGGCGTGTGCTCCTCGCGGACAGTGGAGAACGGGCGATGGGTTTCATGTTGTACGATCTTACGGAGCTATGGGCTGGCTTTCAGCTCATCGTGGACGAAACACCGACCGATCTTCTTGATTGGGGGCGCGCGGAGATACTACCTCCTTCTGCCTATGTGCCGCGCCCGTAGCGACGCGTCTTGGGGGATTATGGTGCGACCACCACCGCTCAATGGTTTTTGCTCGGACGGAGTCGCAGCGCGGAGAATACTGCTTATGTTTAGAATTTACGAGAGGTTTAGCATAGCAAGGCAATTTTTCAAACGGCGGAGCTCTCGCCGGATGAGATGGCACAACCAGTATATCGCGAACTGCAGTTTTCTCATCCGAGAATTGCCGCACGACGCATCTATCGATATGTTTGCGATCTTCAGCGCGCTGCACTACACGAGCTTTGCCAGCACGAGGTCGTCATTCGGGCGGACCGTACCACGGCGACGAGCGGGCGCTGGCCTTTCGTTCTCCGTGCGGGTCGGCATCGAGCTACGCATCCTCCTCAACATCTACAAAATGCGGGACGATCTGGCATCATACCTCCTGCGCACGCGATGCCACTTATCCGTGGGCAAGGCAGGTGTGCTCCTCCTCAATACGGTACTGACCGTACGCGCACACGCAGCGGCATCCCATGCGGGCATGGCTGGGAGCAGTTCTCGACATCCGTTCGACTGCTCGGTGCGTGAGCGTCCTCCGCCTTTATCCTCTGAAGTCGCACGGAAGAAGCGCAGCCTTATGCGATCACGCCATCATTGTGGTCGCCACTGACCCGCTCGGCACGCAGCTTCTTCGGCAGCCATCCTTTTCACGCGTCAACGACTTCCTCACAGCGGTGGCGAGACGCGATCGCGTGGCAGCTGCGGCGGAAGAGGTCGGTATGACTTCCATATAACGGAAAGGTGTTTATCATGAAATTTCATCCCTGCGCATCTGCGCACTCGGGCTAACGCCTGTCTTGTGGCGGATGCAGTGCGCCCGCTGCAGTTCGGCGGAGATGCCGCGCGAGATTGTTCAGAAGAACGCACTGCGGACGGTCAGAAGAGATCTATCTCGCGGGGCTGCTTCTGGGGCACGGGCTATGTTGACCTCGTATATGGTGTGATCTCTGTCGAGAGTGGTTATGCAAGCAGTATGACCTCACCATCCCTCTATCTCGTGCGGTGTGCAGCGGCAGTGGTCATGCGGAGGCGGTTCATGTTGTCTATGATCGCGCGTCGTTTCCCTTGACGAGATTCTCACCGCTTTTGCGACTCCATCGACCCGACGGCCGTGGATCGGCAGGAATGATGTCGGGCAACGGTACGTTCAGGTGTTACTATGTGTAATGCGGACGGCAGTGAGGCGATGATGTCCATGTGATGCGAGCATCCTCGATGCTCTTGGCAGGAAGCGTATTGGGCCGTCGCGATTGGGACGGGGAATGATCGTGAACTACCCAGGTGAGGGAGCATCGGGTATCTTGCAGAAAATCCGGATAGCTGCTGCCCCATGTCTCTCCTGCCCTCATCAGCACGCAGATGCGAGAAACGTGCTGCTGCGGGCGGGCGGAAAGCAGCCGGTGCGTGCCTTTGCAAAACCATCGGATGCTGAGCTCAAGGCGCGTCGGCGGAATTCAATACGCTGTTGCAGCGAGAAAGCGGCCGAGCCGGCGTTCCGTAATGCGTGCGATCACCACGAATTCCGCGAAGGATTTACTGTGACATTACGACGGGCGAACCTCACTCATCTCGACGGATAAATACGTTCCGGCTGCGGCTGGCCTGCATTTTCTCGTCGATTGACAGCGCACTCATCGCCAGCACGAGGATCGCTCCTGGCATGGTGCGCACAGAGGTCTGACCACGGGCAGCGGTGCGCATCTCGGGCATGTCTTTGACGGCCCCTGCCGCGACAGGTGGTCTGCGCTACTGCATCAACAGCGCCTCTCTACGCTTCATCCCAAAAGGAGGACATGGAGGCGGAGGCTATGATATCTCCATCTGTTGGAAAATAAGTTTGAAAAAGTACACCAGGATGTGAGAGAATTCACATTGCATCCTCCATTTCTACTCCATATTGACAGCACTTCTTCCAAAGTGTTATCTTTATAAAGTGTTTGAAAACTTATAGGGAATTGGATCAGGTATCCGAGATTTAATGAAAATCAGTGAGGCATCTCCATAAGCCGGGTGGTCCCGCACTGTATCAGTGAGTAAGCCATGGAAATGCACTGTCATTTCAAAGGGCATCACTAGAGTTCCTTGGGAAGGGCGCAGGTCTGCACGATGAACTGGAGCCAGGAGAACTGCCTGATTGACAATCGCCGATTTGACCTGCGAGGTGATGGGGATGAGAAGGTTGCGTGCTGTTACACCGCTGAGCCTGATTGAGAACTATGAGCCCTTTCTTGTTTGCGGGAAGGGGCTTTTTCATTCCTCTATACAAAAGTTTTCAAATATGATTATGGTGCATAGAGCACTTCACAAGAAAGGTGACAAAGGATGTGACAAGAAGAAGTGGACACTGGCGGTGCTTGCGGCATTTGCGGGGAGCAAGTTTTGTTGGAACGGCATACGCTGCGGAGCGAACGTCAAACGAGCAGGGAGATGCGCACGCGCTCGCCGACACTGTTGTAACGGCACGGCGCCGCGAAACGCGATCTCATTCGCCGGCAACGACAGCGATCATCACGGCGAAGGAAGTTGAAAGGCGGGCTACCGCAATGTGTATGAAACGATCGATCTTGGGTCGATTGTGACAAGCATCCAGCGCCGGTGATGCCGGACAGGACTATGGTTCTCAGCATCCGTATATCCCTCCGTGGTTATGATCGCGGTACACTCGTCATGGTGAACGGTGTTCCGATGAACCTCAAGGCTATCCAGTACGGAAAATATCCGGCCTCGATGGTTGAGCGCATCGAGATCGTAAAGGGCGCTGTTTCGACTCTCTATGGTGCAGATACGATGGGCAACGTCGTTAATAACATTCTGAAAAAACCGACGGAGCAGGATTCTTCGTTTACAGTCGATCAGACATGATTGGCAATCAGTTCAAAAGGGTGAGCAACCCTAGCAATACGTAAC